>Ga0181380_1001174_pt1 | contig 11594 bp, 14 predicted proteins | sample 3SPOviralmetaG_FD_130116 | JGI IMG/M metagenome (GOLD analysis project Ga0181380, IMG submission 130116) | Marine viral communities from the oligotrophic San Pedro Time Series (SPOT) site, San Pedro Channel, CA, USA - 3 SPOT_SRF_2009-08-19 | ecosystem: Environmental > Aquatic > Marine > Strait... | reverse complement strand
GGATTGAGAGCTTAAGCGAGATAGATGGAGGAATTGATAATCTAATAGACACAACAGACCAATACACGAAAAATCAAATAGAATTACTTAGAGTTAATGAAGATTTTGCACGCGCTCAGTCTGATTTGGCAATGGAATTAGGTAGCGTAGATGGTTCTTTACAAACTGTCACAATACAAGCTAAGACTTTTTTATTAGGAGTGCTTTTAGAAGGTTCTAAAGTAGTCAAACAAATCTATTCATTGTTTTTACCTTTGATAGATGCGGTTTTATATTTAGGTCAAACTTTAGGCATTACAAATGAAAAGACTAATATATTTAGTGGATTAATTAAGTTTGCATCTAAAGGTATTGATGCATTAAGCGTAGTTTTAAAGCCTGTTATTAATTTCTTAGGTCAAGCGGTCAAAAAAATATCTGATTTTGCTAGGTTGCTAGGTATTACTTTTGAACAAGAAAAAGAATTAAGTGACAAAACAAAAGAACTTAATAAGGACTTAGAAGACAACGCAAAGAAAACAGAAAAACAAAACAAGGTAATAGAAGATGCAACGAAAAAGCGCAAAAAATATAACACATCTTTATCTAACACAAAGAAAAAGCGCAAAGAATTAACAAAAGAAAATAAACTCGCTGCTACTTCGGTTGCTTTCTTGAAAAAAGAATTGACTAAATTACGTCAAGATTTAGAAAAAGCACCAAATGAAAACGCAATCAAAAAAGCTTTAGAAGATATTGCAAAAGCTGAAAAAGGACTAGCAGAGGCACAAGGTAGAATTAACAAAATTAGATCAGAACTTGCAGGAAATCAAACGACACCTAATGAATTAGAAACTAAAGATATAGAAAGTTTAAACATAGAAGATGAACCTAGAATTTCATTTGAAAAAAGAGTACAAGATAAAATAAATCAAATTCAATCAGAATATGCAAAAAAACGAGGTGAAGAAAACAAACAAAAGGAATTAAAGAATTTAGAAGATATAGAGAATGCAAAACAAGATATTTTAAACAAATCTTTTGAAGCTGCTAGATCATTAAGTGACGGACTACTAGCATTGCAATTAGCAAGTGCAAAAGACAATGAAGAAAAACAAGCTAAGTTTAGAAGGCAAGCAGCTAGAAGAGAAAAAGCAATAGCAGCTAGTGAAACCGCAATAGCAACTTATAAAGCTGCTACCAACGCATTATCAATTCCTCCTCCATTTGGTCAAATATTAGCAGGAATAGTCACTGCAACAGGATTAGGCAATGTAACCAAAATTTTAGCTACTCCAATTCAATTTGAGAAAGGAGGTTTATTAAATGGCAATTCACACAACCAAGGCGGAATACCTTTTAATATAAACGGTCAAAGCGGCTTTGAAGCCGAAGGCGGTGAAGCGATAATAAACAAACGTTCAATGTCAGATCCTTATTTACGTTCGTTAGCTTCTTCTATTAACGTTTTAGGTGGTGGAGTAGCATTTGAAAGAGGTGGTATTTTAGGCAATGTAAATGAAGGCTCTATAATTGACAAATCAAACGACTTAGTCTTAGAATTGATTAATGGTGTTGATAACAGAATAGATAGATTAGTTGTAATTAATAAACCAGATGAGATTATAAAAGTAGGTTTGCAACAAAGTCAAGTTAAGCAAACTAGAAATATAAATTAGAATTATGATAGATGTAAAGAATGAAGATTTCAAAACGCCTAAATTTTTGAGTGAAAAATATAATATTGACGCAAAAAAGATAGGTTATTTATTTATGTGTGGTGCTGTCAAGGGCAAAAAAAAGAGTAGGTATAATTTAACTAATTTGATACTAGAACAGGACTTTCAAAGATATATAGATTTTATAGAAGCCGCGCCACAATACAGAATTTTAAGCGAAGTAATTTAATGCAATTGCATCTTTTAGTAGTGAAGCCTTTTCTGTATTTAATTTTAATCATTTGTTTTGATGATGTTTTTAAAAAAAAGTAATATTACGTAATTATCTGTAATTGTTTGTCATAGAAAAGTAAATTATACTTGCAAGTATAAAATAAAAAAAAATGGCAGATTTTACAATATCAGATAGAAGTAGAAACGCTGAAAATTCAACTCAAACAGGAATAGCAGTAGATATTTACTTTTTCCTTCAAAATGAAAATGCAACTATTACAGCTGACGCAACTACACGCGAAATCGATGTAATCACGATGAATAGCACAAAAGAAGCGGTGAAAGTTGAAGCTAATGTAGATGAAGCTTTAATAGATAATCCTCTAAACGGAGGAACTGGCACTTATGGCACTCAGACACTTACTTTTAGCTTAGACGGACTAACAAGTGCAAATAAAAAGGCTTTAGATTATTTAGATAAAAATACGGGTCTTTGTGCTTTAGTGATTTTGTCGAATGGGACTAGACGTTTACTAGGTGTTGATTTTGACATTACAGATAGTAATGATAACATCTATTTTGTATCTAAATTTAATTCGGGGAGTGACACATCTGGTACTATCTCGGATACTTCTACAACTGTAACAAACAGGATGCAAAGAACTTACACTTGGAACGCAAATAATACGGCACCTTTTGTAGATACTTCATTGTCTCTTAGTACTTTAACAACTCCAGCAGCTTAATAAAAAATTATGCCTACTGATTTTCCTAAAAAGGGCGATAATAAAAAAATAGTTCTTAGAAATAGCAACTACTCTCAATTTGATTATGATTTTGCTTTAAATATTAGAGAAAATCATAGAAAGGTTTGGGCAAAAGGCGGGAACATAAGAGGTAATTCAGCCTTCACAAATTGGGGTAAAGCTAGAAAGGGCAATTATACCGAAGCAGTAAAAAATTGGGTAAAAGAGCGTGAAGCATGGGCAGCTAGACACTTGAAAGATTTTAGGATTGCAGGTGTTGTAGCACAGATGAAATGGGGCGTAATTGGTAGCAAAGGCGAAAAGTACATGAAAGACTTAATTAAAGAAGAGATAGAAAAACAATCAAAAAACATGATTGAATTAACATTTAATACAGACGTAAACCAATACAGCGCAAACGGGTTGATTAATTCTTTACAAGAGAATAAAGGCAAGTCTATCAATTTGACTGTTAGCTCTTTTGGTGGTTCAATGGCATCTGGCTTAGATGTTTACTATGAAATAATGAAGCATGGCAAAGTTTCAATAACTTATAGATCAATGAGTGCAAGCGCGGCTACTATTTTAGCAATGGGAGCTAAGAAGCGTAAAATATATGAAAACTCATTAATTCTAATTCATAAAGCTTTAAGTCCTGTTACATTTTGGGAGTGGGCAAATGCGGATGATATAGATAGCATTATTGAAGACTTGCAAAAATTAAAAACAAATCATACAGCTTTTGATAGTGTAATAGCTTCAATATATTATTCTAAAATGAAGTCTAAAGGATATTCTAAAGATGACATTTTAGAGCTAATGAGTGAAGATAGGTGGCTAACATCAAATGAAGCTTTAAGATTAGGTTTAGTTGATGAAATTATAGAAGAAATTGAACCAGATCAAAATTCAGATTTTGAAGAAATGTCGATGGTTGCTAACTTTTATAAACTACCTACTTTGCCGAGTAACAATAAAGATATTAAGGTAGTAGCTAAAACAAAAACTATGAATTTTATAGATAAGATTAAAAACTTTTTCAATACTGATCTAGGATTAAGCGTAGAACAAGCGGAAAAAGCCAATAAATTTTTAACTGAATCTTTCAACACTGATATTCAAAATTCAATTGATGAAAGGTTTATGAAAATTGAAGCTAAAGAGAATGAAAAAATTGAAGCTTTACAAATTACGTTATCTGATCTTCAAAACAAGATTGAAACGTTAGAAGCTAAAGAAATTGAAATTGATCTTTCTAATCATATTACAGTTGATCAATTAAGTAAAATTGTGACATCTGAAAAGTTAACCGAATTAGAAAACAAGGTTAATAAATTAGGTGAACAAAAACTAAAGAATACAACCTTAAAAGACAAAAACAATAAATCTAATCCTATGGAAAATGATGCGACTTTAACCGCATTAGGTAGGATTAATAAATCATTATTGGCTTAATGCCTGTAAACATAAATATTAAAAATGCAAGCGATAAACTTTAATAGAGAAGCTACATTAAACTACATTATTAAGCCAATAACAGAAGCTAGTGATCTTTTTGCTGGTGAAGTTGGTACACGTAGAGTAGTAGCTTATAGCGGTGTTAAAAGTGGTGATCCATTGGCAGCGGTTACAATTCCAAATCAAGTAATTCAATCACGACCAACTACGGCACAAATTGACGCTGGCAGCGTTTCACCTTATGGTAATGCGTCAACATCAAAACTAAGCTGGTCATTGAATGATTATTTCATCTTTAGTAGAATGCACTCAGAGGTATTCTCAGATGATATTGGTGACAATACTTCTAATGAAGATAATTCACCTAATAATCTAGGTATGCAAATTTTGAATGAAGTTGCAAACCAATATAAGCAACCAATTTTAAAAGATGTGTTAAATACTAGTATGTGGTCACATACTGGGTTTGATCCAGCTACTGACTATGCAGGCACGCATACATTCGGATCTAAGACAATCACATCTTATCAAAAAGATAATGGTATTTTACCTTTATTGAAAGTTGCGTTAGATGCTGGTGATTTTACGAACTATAAAACAACTTCTGCAAGTGGTGGTATTGATGTAGATGGTGCAACTTTAACAACCGCAGAAGCTAGCTCATTAGCAAAACAATTAACAGGTAATGCACCGCGAAAACTTCGCAATTTAGGAAGCGCAATGAGTTGGAAACATAGAGCTTTTCTAGCTTTATCTAATGACTTTTATTATAGATTGCGTGAATACGTAGCAAGTACATACAACGCGGTTGACGCTGGTTATAAGTTGTTTACAGAAGGCAATGACGGCACACGCACTGAAATTGGCTTCATGTATGATGAATTTCCTGTATATAACTGGCATTACATTTTTGATGAATATTGGGAAAGTACAAACCCAGCGAGTACATTTAATCACATGGGTATGTTGTGCGCACCTGAAAATTTAGGTGTTGGCTTTAATGTAAAGTCGCCTAAAAACATCGCAGGAGGTAATGCAGGGCTTAGAATTTATCCGCGTCCAGAGCCAGAGATGGGAGGCGCAATTGACTTAGCTCTATATTTGCAAATGGATTATTTAGTGAATGATAATTCATTGTTTAGCACGGTAGGTTTTGAACAATTACCATAATAGATACACTTAATAATTTTTATTCATAATTTTAATATACCCGTTACGTCACGCGCGTGACGGGTTTTTTATTTACTATGATACTTAGACACTTAATAGACCAACACAATAAACAAAAAGGGTTTGATTTTGACAATTTTACATCTCCTATTTTCGATGAAATAAAAGATAGCGAAGAGTTAAAATTAAGTTACAATAAATACCCTATTATACCATTTTTTGGGAGTAACGAGCAATCTAGTGATAGCATACTAAACACGTTGCACAGGTTGAGCGAAGTAACTCCGATTGTGGCGGGTATAATAGAAAGTTTTAAAAACTTTTGCATAGGTGCAAATTTTGATCTAAAAAATAAAAAAGGTTTAGGAGTTTTAAATAAAAATTATGAAGATGCTAGCGATGAAATAAAGAATAATTTTGAGTTACAATTCTTAGATACTTTTGTAAATACTGATTTGCAGCAACTAGCTGAGTACGGATCAAAATCATTAGCAATAGATGGCAATTGCGGTTATTTAGTTAGTGTAGAAAAAACAAGTAGTAAAGCTAAAATAGAACACATCCAAACCACAAAATTTAGATTATTAGACAACTCTATTTATACAGATGATTATGTAATGATTAGTAATAGTTTTTTACATAGTTATTTAGTTAGTGTTGAACCTCAGATAGTACCTTGTTATCCAAATTACATAGAAATAGATGGAGTTTGTCAAACGTTTATTCATGCAAAAAAAGCGAGCGCAAATAGGAGGTTTTACGGATATTCCAATGGTGCAAGTTCTATAATGCAACAATACTTACTAAATCAATTAACGGTTTATTTGAGTGCTGAAACTGACAATAGATTTACGAGAAAAGTAATGTTTGATATTCCTTTCAGTGGATCAGATTTGGAGGGTGACAATGCAGAAGATATAAAAGACTTTGAAGAAAATCAAAAGAACACCTTTACAAATAAAGGTAGTCAAAAGTCAAGCATTTTAAACTTCTTTAGAACAGCTTTAGACGGTACAGATACTAAAATTTACGTACATCAATTTGCAGCTAATACAGAACATGATTTTTATGACAAAACGACTGAAATACTAGAAAGCCAAATCTTAAAAGCATTCGGATGGAGTAGATCATTACTAGGTGACAATTCAGATAGCGGAATGTTTGGGGAACGTTTAGAAAGCGTTTATATGGGAGCCTCTCAACAAGTAAAACCTACTCAAAAGATCATTGAAAATTCTTTAAATGACTGCTTTAAATTTGTTGAAGATCAAACAGGAAAAGATTTAATGCGAGGTAGTATTTTAGTATTGAATAGTGTTTATGATAAAATGATTAACGAGAAAAAAGAAACTGAAAATATAGAGTAATGGCATTAATTACACAAGATGAAATAATTAGTACGGTATCAATAGACGAGCATTTCAGCGTAAATAATATTAAAAGCGCACAAATACTAAAATGTGAATTATTGCTATCTAATGAGTTTCTAGGTGAGACGTTTTATAATGAGTTGACGACTGATAAAAACGGAGTAGGAACGTTTACTACTGCTAAATATCAAACGTTATATGACACGTACCTAAAGACTTTATTAAGCGAATATGTATTATTGTCGATGGTAGGTCAAAAGGTCTTAGAATTGAGTAATAAAGGGCTAGACGAAACGGGAGCCACTCAATTAAAAGCTCTAACGACTTATAAAGAGTTAATGCAAGATGAAGTACAAAAGAGTAAACGATTAATTAATTCTTATTTGATTAGCGATGCACGAAAGTCGAACTTTTCAAATTTTTTAGGTAACAATTCAAGTTCAACTGACAGCCCATCTACTAAAAAAAGAGTTGTTTTTGGTCGATTAGTACGAAATGAAAGCGGTAATGTAATTTAAAATTATGTCAAGATTTTATAAAATATCAAACATTCAGAGCGTAACACCTAATTCAATTCAAACAGGTGTAAAAGCTATCTATTTTATATCTCTATTTGATGTGAATGGATTATTTGAATTTGACAGTAACAACGATTTAAACGATTTTTCACTTAATGCAAATAGTACAGTTAAAAAAATTACACCTCTTTTTGATAGCGCAAATGTAGCTATTACAGATAATAACGCTATACTAGATATTGACTTGCAAGGATTGACAAACACAAATGAAAACAATCTAATTCAATTCGATAATTACAATAATTTAGTGTCTATTGTAGAGCTTCAAAACGGGCAAAAATTAGTACTAGGAATTGAGATAGACAAAACAAAACCTTTTGCACGTTATAAGACATCTAAAGTTGACGTTCAAAAAAGTGCAAATACAGGAAAATTGAATGATAGTACAAACGACTTAGTAAATAAATCAAATCGTAAATTCACATTCAAAAATATTGATACTCTTTTTTATACAGCATCAGATAATAGACTGGCCGCAGAACAACTAGAAAAGATCAACTTTACAATTCCGAGCGCAACGAATTTGAGCAACGTAACGATAACAGGAATTGAGTATATAGATACTTCTAATTCATTATCTACTCAATCTAATATAAGCAATTCAACCCTAGAAGTAGGCACAAACACAATGTTATTTGGATCTATTACAGTTTTAACTTTAAGCTCTAATACATTAAGCACAATAGATTTAAGTGGTGCAATATCTTTAGCTGCGCTAAATATTAATTTATGTGTTTTAAGTAGCTTAGATTTGTCTAAAAATACTAATTTAACTACTGTAAATGCTACAAACAATTCTTTAACGAGCTTGTATCTAGGTAACAATTCGAACTTGCTACTTGTTAAGGTAAATAATAACTCTTTAACCTTTTTAGATGTATCAAAAAACACATCTTTAGAAACTTTATTTTGTCAACAAAACAGCGATTTAGATACTTTGAATTTAGGACCTATCACATCACTAAAAGATCTTAGATGCGATAATACAAACATTACAAGTTTAGACCTATCAAATAATACAGAACTTTTGACAATTAGATGTTTTAACACTTTACTGACGAGCTTAAATGTAGATAACTTAAATAGTTGTACGTTATTAACTTGCAATTCTAATTCATTGACTAGTTTAGATGTAACAGATTTAACGAGTTTAACAACTTTAAACGCTTATAATAACTCTATAACAGCTATTGATCTAAGTAATTGCACGTTATTAACGACTGTTGATGTTAGAAACAATTCAATGAATACATCTCAATTAGATATAATTTTAAGTGACTTAGACGGTCACGGATTGAGTAATGGATCATTAAATATCAGCGGCAATTCGGGTTCACATTCCGACACGGTGAGTTATAATTCGTTAATTGCAAAAGGGTGGATAATTACAACATAATAATATGAAAATATTCGTTTATCAATTAGATGAAACATCTTTTAAAATTACATCAATAGAAAAACCTCAATTACAGAGCGTTTTGCTTGCAAAAGGGGAGCATTCAATAGTTTCAAGTCAGATTAACGAGATGTTAAAAACTTCTACATTAGAAACTTTTGATAATATAGATTTTTGCAAAGTTTCAAAAAATAACGGAGTATCTACTATTGATAATTTACATAATTTACAAAGCTGGCTGCTAATTATTATAGACGATCACAATTCACGAATAATTAAAAATATAGGCGCAAAGGTTGAAACAATGAAAAATCTATATAAAGGCAGTTTAAAAGATTGCGTAATTGCTTTATATAATCATATAGAAACATCGACTTAATTAAATGACAAAACTATGACAATCAATATTATATAGCACTATAAACCCTTTTTTTTTACGGTTAATTTCGATAATTACAAGTTCAAAATTAATCATTCGTTTGTATCTTAGAATAAGATATAAAACACTTTGTAAAAAAACATAAACGAATGAACACGAAAGATATAATAGACATATTAAATGATTTTTTAGGGTTAATTGTAGGAATTGCAACGGGAGTAGGTGGTATTTTTGCATGGCAATCGACACGTAAAAAAAGCACTCGAATGTTATATGCAGAGATGGAAAAACTTGAAATTCAAATCATTGAACGGGTGCAATCTAATCTAAAAAAAACTAAAGAAATTGCAAAAAAGGATCAAATACTAAACGATGTTAAATTGCAATGCCCTCAATGCTATGACAAAATAATGAAAAAATACGAAATACATGAGCGTATTATTAAAGAGAGTTAGAGATCTATCAAAAATTGTTGAAACTGGAGACTTTGACAATTTGCAAAGTTGGGGTTATTTCCTAAAACTAAAATTGTATGAAGAAGAAGTAATGACAAACGGTATTAAGTATTGTAAAATATTTCAATCAAAAGATAGAATAAGATTTATAACTACAATACCACCTCTTTGCGAGTTTGGGGAGTTTTCCCATTGGCATGATTGCGATGAATTAGTAGAAATTTTAGGCGGTCAAATGGCAAATAAATTAACTAGAAAACATTGTGGCGTGGGGTGTAAAATAATATTTCCTAGATACAAAAAACACAATCTTTTCAACCCTTCAAAAACTGAATATTGTACATTAGTAGTTGACTTTTTTAAAAATCATAGTATATGAAAAAACTATTTTTAATAATGAGCGCGGTCATTGTCGCAGTTGCGGTTGCGGACTGGAATAATTCAAGTATTGAGTTAATCTTTTCTTATTGTCTTTTTTTATTGATCAGTACTTACTTGTATAAATCGAGTATTGAAATTGACAATATAGATACCTATAAAATTTTTGTTATTAGCTTCTTATCAATAGCAAAAATAGTAATTGCTTTTAGTGTTGATTTTAATAATCTAGGGGCTTTAATAATCGCTTTAGTATCTATCTTTTTAGTAGCTATTGTTATGTCAGATAGCAATAATTTAAAAATAGAAAATGTATTATTTTATCCGTTAAAAATTAGCAATAAAATATTTTAAGTGTAATGAGATATTTTGTAATACTATTACTGTTTGTAGCTTGCAAGCCTGTTCATTTGTTAGATGGTATTAAAACACCGTCTAAGCAAAAGAATGAAGCTATTGAAAGGTTAGGATATTTAAAAGATAGATACCCTAGTTTATTTGAAGGTGAAAATATTACTATTGAATATGACACGATTAATCAATTAGATACTATTGTAATTGATAGTATTTTAATTGATAGAGTTGTGCAAAAATCAGTAATTAGGGAATTAGATACTATTAGAGTTTTTAATAAAGATAGTAGCGCAATAACTACTGTTTTTATTAGCTTAAATGATACGATAACTCAATATAGAATAATTACTCAATTAGATAGTTTTCGAGTAATTGAAAGAGATACTATTCGAGTTCCTTTTAAGGTTTACGTACAAGAAAGTAGGAAACAGAATAGTTTAATCCCTTTAGTTTTTTTGTCTATATCTTCACTATGTGTACTTGTATTTTTATTATGTATTGTTTATTGGTTTGTAAAAACTACAAGCAAAAAACGGGTGTAGTTTTTTTAACTAGTTATTATTCAAATACTTATAAATAAACCTACATTGAATTATTCAATGTAGGTTTATTTTGTATTGTCTATATGCACCTATTATCTACCACTAAATCAAAGCATTATCGAGTGTTAGAAAAAACAGATAATAATGATTTTTATATCTAGCTGTCATTTTTTGACTTCCTATTGTATGTTTCGAAATCATTGAATAAGTAAAAGCGTTTCTTTCATCATTCGCAAATTCTCGTTTGTCTTTGTAGTGCTGACTGATTTTTTCATTTAACCAGTCAGCGTTGATGTTTTCTATTTTCATAAAGTAAAATCTGAAATTTTAGCAAATGGGTATTTAGCTGGAACTTCTCCTCTATATGAAACATAAACAGATTTACTGCTTCCTTTTCTAAAAACTTTAATTCCTTTTTGTTCCGCAACAAATACAAATCCGTCAAAATTGTTTTTTTCTTTTTTTACAGGAGCTTCTTTAGGATTTTTATCGGAAAATGTAATTCTATTTGAATTTTGTAAGAAAGTTAATATTTCAATAATTCTATTTTCATATGATTGAATATCTTCTTTTAACTCGTTTGCTGCAAAATCCTGCAAGTATAAATCCCAGTTTTCTAATGTATCATTGATTTGGTCTAGTTTTTCTTGTGCTTGTTCTAATTTTTTAGTTAAAAACTTAGTGTCTTGAATTTTGCTGATATTATAAATTTCGATAATTGTCATGATGCTGAATTTTAAATTATTAGTAAATCGTTTCCCTTAATTGTATGATACAAATATACATAAAGTTTTCGTATTACGCAAACTTTCAAGCAAAAAAAAAGTAAAAAAAGTTTTTTGTCAATAGAAATGTCAATAGAAAGCAGTAGATAATAAGGTCATAATTGGTCAGTAG
>Ga0181380_1001171_pt1 | contig 11603 bp, 8 predicted proteins | sample 3SPOviralmetaG_FD_130116 | JGI IMG/M metagenome (GOLD analysis project Ga0181380, IMG submission 130116) | Marine viral communities from the oligotrophic San Pedro Time Series (SPOT) site, San Pedro Channel, CA, USA - 3 SPOT_SRF_2009-08-19 | ecosystem: Environmental > Aquatic > Marine > Strait... | reverse complement strand
CAGATATTTACAACTGATGCTGAGTTCTTTGTTCCCCAGGCTGATCTTGATCCTATTACACCATCTAACCTGGTTATTAAGAATGCGACAAGACGAGGATCAAAAGAAGGTATAAAGCCAGTGTCGGCTGAAGGTGGTACATTATTTATACAGCGTGAAGGAAAAGCTCTTAGAGAATTTTTATTTAGTGATGTTGATTTAAACTACCAGGCTAATAATATCTCACTGCTATCATCACATCTATTGAAATCACCCAGGTCTATGGCCTTGAGGGTTGCCACCTCTACTGATGATGGTGACTTGCTTTTAATTACAAATGATCAAGATGGTACAATGGCTGTGTTTTCTATTCTTAGATCACAAAATGTTGTTGCTCCTTCTGAGTTCATCACAGATGGTAAGTTTCTAGATGTAGCCGTTGATATTACTGACATTTATGTAGTAACAGAAAGAACAATCAATAGTGCAACAAAACGATATGTTGAGATGTTTGACGATCAAAGAACGACTGATGCCAACATACAATACTTTTCAGGAGCTACAGCACCGGACCAGGCAAAACCTAGTAACACTACATGCTCTAGTCTATCTCACCTAGAAGGTGAAACAGTAGATGTTGTAAGAGATAATTATGTTTTAACTGACAAAACTGTAGCTAGTGGAGCTATAACCTTAGATGCTGTACCTACAACATTTGTTGAGGTTGGCCTTCCCTATTCTGTAGAAGTAAAAACATTACCGGCAGAACCAAAGCTATCATCCGGTGTAGTTGTTAGCCGTAAACGAAGAATATTAGAAGCCACACCAGTTTTAGATAGAACACAGAACATTACAGTCAATGGTTTTGAGATAGCCCTGGAAAGTTTACCTTACACAATGGGATCAGTGCCAACGACATTTACTGGCAGAAAAAGAGTTGCTCCCCTTTTGGGATACAGTGATACAGCACAACTCACATTTACACAGACACAACCTCTATTCGCTACTGTATTAGGAGTAGAGTACAAACTTAGTACTGGACAATAAAATGACAGTAGCAGTCGCATCATTAGTAATAGCTGGAGTTGTAGCTTATTCTCAGGTAAAACAAGGCCAAGACACTAAAAAGGCATATTATGCACAAGCTAAGTATAAAGAGCTTGAAGGCCGAGTAGAAGCAGTTAAGGCAAAAGAGCAAGGAACAAAAGCTTTAGAAGCCACAAGAAGAGCATTAGCTTCAGTAAATGCTACAGCGTTTGCTGGTGGTCTTGAGCCTACTATCGGAACACCAAACAACATAGCGATTAACGATGTCATCAAACCTGGTACAACTGATTTCTTTACAGCAAGAACCAATGCAAAGTTAGCCCTTAGTTCGGCAAAGGCTCAAGCAGAAGATTTACGTTTTGCTGGCAGACAAGCTAAGAAACAAGGATATATACAAGCTTTAGGAACTCTTGCTAGTGCTGGTATGAACTATGCTTCACTAGGTGGTCCAGGCACAACATCGACTGGTATGACTGGTACTGGTGGTTATTCTACAACTGGCCCATATCAGGCTTCAGCATATACTGGGTATAGAACATAATGGCTAGAACTCGATATCAATCATTAACATCTAGATTACAGCTTGGAAATATACGAGGTCCTTCAGGTATTGGAGCAAGAGAAGCATCCAGGACAACTAGTTTGTTGAATAATGAATTGACCAAGATGAGTAACTTTTTTTTAAAAAGAGCAGAAGCCCAGGCTAAGATAGAAGGTGCTGAGTTCGGTGCAGTCAATACACCGACTGTCGATGAGTATGAAAAGGCAATAGATGATGGTCGCAATCCACTAGAACAGTTTGATAGAACTACAGTATTTGGTTCATCAGCATTTAATCAGGTAGCAAAAACACTTGGTAATTCTTTAATAGTAGAAGCAAAAAAACAAATGAACTCATTAGCCTTGTCTGCTGATAAAAATGTAATGAGCATTTCTGAATTTGAAAAAGATTTAAATAGTATAATTTTAGAAACATCAAAGCTTGCCAATGATATATCCCCTGGAATAGGACAGCAAGTACAGTCAGATTTAAATATTACGGCTAATGGTCATTACTATAAGCATGGAATTAAGTTAAATAAGATAACGACTGCCGGCTTACAAAGTGGAGCAACAATTATTTTAGATACTCATCTGAATAATTTAGACAATGAAATCTTTGCTATACTTCCTAAAAACACTGATGAAATAGATCAGAAAGCACTTACTCAAAAAATATGGGGTAAAGGTGGAATAAGGGAAAAGCTTTTATCTAAATATAGTAAAACAATGATTGGTGCTAGGTTTGAGAGATCAGCATTTAAAGCTGGTGTCAATGATTGGAATAAAGCATTTGAAACAAATTTGTTCTCAACAATAAAGACATTATCTTTTAATAATGCAAAGGACTTAGCAGACATAACTGATGATCTTAGAAGAGGTAAAGCCACTGGTGATAAGACAATAGATGCCCTTGTTGCTGGTCTATCTCTTGATCAAAGACAGACATTAGCAACAGAAATTGTAACAACTGCACATAATCAGAATCAAATAGAAGACCTTAGAGATGAAGAAAATGATAAGCTTGGCAATGACACTGCTTCACAATTAGAAATTGATATTACCAATGATATACAGCAAGGCAATGATCAAGCTACAATTACATCAAACTTAGCAAAATTAAAGAAGCTTGTTGATCTTGATAAAGCCAATAATCCCTGGGAAGTTTTATCAAAATTAAATAATAAGTCTGGTGGTGAAAGAACTGTAAGCGATAAAACAACTCTTAGAGACCTGACCAAGAAAGCTGGTTTTGGAACTTTATCTTTTAAAGAATTAAATGATGCATATGACAAACTAGTACCAAAAGATTTTAACAGTCTTCTTGGCACACTTAACAGTCAGCAAACACAAGGTTTTACAGATGCTAAAACAATACTTGCAAAAGAATTAGGATTTTTGGTTGATAGAGAAATAACTGATCAAAACGATCCACAATATGCAAAAGGTGAAGTGTTTGTTCAGATACTGGGTAAACTGCAAGAAGAAGAGATTGCTTACAATAAAACAAAAGATGCACAGACAGTACCCTTTAATCATGTAGCCAGGGTAAAAGAATTAGCAAAGGCAGATGGCGAATTAATTTTACAAGAACTTTTTGTTAAAAAAAGAGACAGCTATAAAAGAAATTACTTTGACACTTTTGCAAAAGAATACCCTGAATTGATAGCAAGTGGCGAGCCTATGACAAGGGCAAATGTATTGAAGATGCAAGAGAAGCTAGAAGACATGCTAACTGATAAAGAACAAAGAATAGGACTATTCCAATCAGGCAACGATAAAAAAGAAAAATCAAGAATTGAGACATATATTTCTATAACAAAAAGTATGCTTGCAGAAGAAAGGTTTAGCGAATGATTGCTTTTGATGAAGATCAGATTTTATCAGAAATATTTGCTAGTAATACACTAAGAGACAAAGGTGTAAATCTTAACATTGCTATTTCAGAAAATGGTACAAACATCCAAAAACAAAAGACTTTTTTAGATAAAGCAGTTGATATTGCCAAAGCTACTCCAGGTGCTGTAGGTGAGTTTGGCATCGGTCTAGGTAAAGGTTTTCCGGTTGGTCCTAGTAAGTTTGGTACTGAGGTTATGGATACTATAACAGATGGTGCATACAGCAAATCATTCATACCTTTTGTAAATGAAAAGTTACCTATCATTGGTGATATAAATAATTACATTAACAATTTGTTGAAGCCTGAAGGCACTGCTCAAAAAGCTGGTGCTGGTTTTGGTGAAGCCATTGGTCAGGTAGTTGTACCTGGTGCTATAGGAGCAAAAGCTCTTCAAGGCACAAATATTTCATCATCATTTTTAAGAAATGTTTTAGGCTATGGAACGGCTGAAGTTATAGGCATGAATCCAAAAGACCCTGGATTAATTGAGCTAGGTACATCTTTATTCGTATCTAATGACGAACTAAAAAAAGAAATTATAGACAGCCTAAAAGCCGATGAAGATGAAACTGTATTAATGCAGAAGTTACAAAAAGCACCACAAAGGTTTTTTGAAGGTGGTGTTATTGGTGAATATCTTGGCAAAGCTCTAGAAGGTGTAGGCACTTTATATAGAGCTATGAAGGGTAGTGATAAGATAAAGAATGCTTTAGGTAAGATCGGTGAGAAAGCCCAGGGTGAATTAGACCTAAATGCTAATACGACTACCCTATCCTCTATGGGTGGTGGTGAAATAGAAAAAGGTATTAATAAATTATTGGCAAAACTTGCACCTGATTACAAAGAACAAATAAAACAAATAGCACTGAAAAGACCAAACGTAAAAAACAAAGACAACCCTAAAATTATTGTACAAGATTTGCATAATTTTTTTGATCAAGATGCAATACGAAAACATGGCAGAAAATTATCAATAGCTGATCCTAAAGATTACAACCTGATAAAAAAAGATTTAATTAATGAAATTGAGTTACAGTTAAAAACAGATGTATCAGGTCAAGGATGGTATGATGCAGACATACTAAAAACCTTTAATCTTGCATCAAGAATAGCTGGTTTTGAAAAATTAGGTACAAGTGAAACAGATAGAGTTTTACTCTCAGCAATTATGGGTGCAACTTCACCAGGGCCAAAAGTATCACAAAATACAAAGTCTGCCCTTGCTCAATATCTTAAATATAAAAAGACTGGCAAATTTTCAACTGAAGCACCACCACCAGGCACAGCCGTAGAGGGAATAGAAAAAGCTGGCTTTGGTCAATATGGCTACCCTGGTGGTCTAAAAATGATCCAATTTCTTTTAGATAAATTTGGCGAAGATGGTTTTGCTGATTTTATGTTATCGCCACATACAAAAGGTGAGCTTACAAAATTAAGGCTTGAAGCTGGATTTAAATCAGGTCCAGCCGGTATGAGTGGTACTGCCGACAGTATGCATTTTGGTATGACTATACTTGGAGACAAGGCTGGTAAGTTTGGTCTTAATATTAATGGATATCAAGATGTTACAAAAGATAGATGGTTTGTTAGGACCATAAGAAGAAGCGAAGGTACTTTTTCTGACAATCTTGCAAAAAATCAAAAAGGCGAATTGGTTGAGCTTGGTCAACCTAAAAATCAAAGTGAACGATTGATAATGGATCAGTTAGTAAAAGATATAGTTTCAGACCCTAGATTAAAAGATTTAAAATTGACAGATCAAGATGCTCAGGCTATTTTATGGTATAGAGAACAGAATTTATATACTGATTTAGGAGTACTATCTAAACCTGAATCTTTTTCAGAAGGAGTAGAGAATGTCTCTAAGCAAGAAGGATTTGGAATTCGCTCAAGCGATGAAGACAAAGTTGCGATTGAACAAGGAGCAATTGAACCAAAAGGGTTCAGAGAGTTTAGCACCAAACAACGAGCAGTCAGAAACAGCCGTAGAAGATTTCAGGAACTCAATGATTCAGGAGGGGCTGGAGGAGTTTCCAGGACTTACGAAGGAGGAAGCCCAGGAGATGCTGGAGGAGATGGGGGGTTAACATTTAACCCTAATCCTGATATCAAAGCTCGCTATGCCAAAGCTGGGATAAACACACCTATAATTAAAAAAGTAGATGCAAAAACATCTGCAAAAGCATACAGCAAAGATATGTCCGACTCTATGGCTAATCATAAGTATGGACTGCAAGTTACAATACAAAAACCTGAAGACCTTATAAATTCAAATCTTTACAGAACTGAGTATGGTGGTGGTTTTGTTATAAAACCTGATGGTGATGTTGTTGGTGTTTTTAACAAACCTGGTTCACCACCAGGTTCAATATATGCAATGATGCAATTGGCTGTGGAACAAGGTGGTAAAAAACTTGATGCATTCAATACATTCCTACCTAAGATATATGAGACTGTAGGTTTTAAACCAGTTTCAAGGGTTAAATGGAGTGATGAGTTTGCTCCTAAAGGCTGGAGTAAAGAACAATTTAAGAAATACAATAATGGTGAGCCTGACTTAGTTTTATATGTTTATGATCCAAACTATTTCGGTGGTATAAACAAAAATGATTTGCCGGCATTTGATGGTCCTGATGGTTATGATCAAGCACAAAAAATACAACAAACAGAACTCAATAAATTAGATCAAGGTGGTACTGATGGCTCTACTTGATAAGGTTATAAAACTATTACAAGCTGGTGAGAAAAAACAAGCACAGATAACTAAAGATAGACTGCCAAGTGATGAAGTTACTTTTGGCTCATCAGGTGTTACTTTCAGGGCTATTGATGATAAAAATATAAATGCATTTAACAAGGCATTGAAGCAAGAAGGTTACCAAGGCCCAGGTATAAACCTTCAAAGGGTTGGTGAAATACTAGCAGAAAAACTAGATGGTCAAATGAAAACTCTTGATCTAGAAGAGATGATATTAGCCATTTCAAAAGACAATGAACAATTTTTTAAGTTTTTAAAACGAGACCCACAAAGCCTGGAAGATGTTGTTGCGACTGCACAAGGCATGGGCCTAGACAAAATTGCATATGATTTAATTAGCAGAAAACCAGGTGATGTTTTGCCAGTAGAACACCTAGTTGGTGGCATGATGTTAATAGCATCTCTAGGTAGAAACTTAGATGACATGGCTACAAAAATTAAAGGTATGTCAAAAGGCCAAGAGAAAGTTGATCTATACAAACAATTTAATATTAACATAGGCATAATGAAAAATCTTATTGGCCAGGTTAGTGGTGTAGGATCAGAAGCTGGTAGAACTCTTGGCATATTATCAGCTATGAAAAAATTATCTAATATAGATATGGCAGAGTTTTATGTAAAAGCAGATAAGATTATGCCAACTGAGGATAATGATTTTATAAATGCACATATAGAAATGTATACAACACTTCCCAAGCCAGGTCGCATGCAGTTTGCAAAACAAGGTATACTGTCAAAAAGTTATGATGTTTTGATGGAGATATACATAAATGCTCTTTTATCTTCACCAGTAACACATGTTGTTAACATGGCCGGTAATGCTATTTATTCTGCTCAAAGAACTTTAGAAACTGGTCTAGCCGGTCTTGTTGGAGAAGCAAGGACTAGAATAGGCATAGGTGGCAAAACTGGTGATAGAGTTTACCTAGGTGAGTTCAATGCAGAAGCACATGGAGCTAAGATGGCATTGATGGATGCTATGAAGAGCTTTGCACTTACCCTGAGTATTGAAGGATCAGAAAATGTTGCAACAAAGATTGATCTTAAAAATCTTACATCTATAGGTAACACTGACAATATAAGAACAGTAGTAGAGCAAATACAAAATATAAAAACCGGTGGTCCAGTAGAATTTGGCAAGACATCATTTATGCCAGCTTTAAATATTTTAGGTATTATGACTAGGATGCCAGGCAGATTTCTTGCTTCAGAAGATGCCTTCTTCAAGGTTATCACTGAAAGAAAAGTTTTATATAGAGAAGCTTATCGTAATATGCAGATCAAGTATGAAACACTTATAAAAGGTGGTGCAAGTAAGGAGGTAGCCAAAACAGAATCTGAAAAAGTTTATAAAGATATTTTACTTAATACTGATAAGTATGATGATATCAAACAGCTAATGACACAAGAAGCCAGGGAATCTACTTTTCAGGAAGACCCTCAAGGAGCTTTCTCTGCATTGGTCAGAGCATCTAACATACCTGGTGGAAAGGTTATTATACCTTTTTCCAAGACACCTACAAACATTGTGAAGGCTGTTTTTGATAGGACATTAAATTGGTCACCAGTTTATAGAGCAGTAAAAAAAGGTGAAGGTGCTGAGTTCGACAAAGCTTTTTCAAAATTAGTTTTAGGTAACTCAATATTTGCTGGCATGGTTTACATGGCTATGGGTGAGTATGGAGACCAGGTTGTTATAAATGGAAGTGGTCCTAGTAATCCAAAGGCTAGGAAGTTTAGTGATGCCCCACCCTATTCTATAGGTTTTAAACAAGAAGACGGCTCATACAAATATTATACATTTTCAAGGTTTGATCCTATTTCAGGTGTTTTAGCTATGGCATCTGACTATGCATACTATGCACAGAACTCCGGTGATGCAGATATGGTTAGTCTAGAAAATATATTTACATCCGGTGTATTAGCTGTTTCTGAATATGCTATGAATATGCCTTTTCTCCAGGGTGTATCAGAATTACATAAAGCTAGTTTTAATCCTCAAGGTTCTACTGAAAAATTTATTGAACGTATGCAAATATATCTAGGTCAAAAGGCTGGTGGTGTTATAACTACAACTAATGATTTTATAAATCAGTTTTTGCCAGGACAACCCTTAATAGGTGCAACCTCATTTAGTGCAACATTAGAAAGAGTTGGCAACCCTGATGCATCAAACGTAATGCTTGATGAAGAGCAATTACTAAAAGTTGAAGGATCAGGCATACCAAATGTTATGAGAGGTTTTTATCTAGCCCTCAACAAAGCTAAGTCTAGGAATCCAATCTTTAGTGATCAGCTTCCACCTTCTCTTAATTACTGGGGAGAAGTTAGACAGCAAACATCAGGTAAGTTTACAGATTATTTTAATCCAATAAAAATACAAGAGGTTGGTTATGATGCCGTCAATCAAGAGTTAAGAGCTTTAGCAGAAAATGGATCAGGTGTTTTTGGTGGACATAAAAAAAGATACGAAGGTAGTTATCTTACTGGTGAAGAGTATAATAATTACATAGAATTGTTTAATACAATTAATGTTATTGATGCCAAAAAAGGATTGTTTCTGACCAAAAGTGATCCAGGTTGGAGGGCTGAAAATACTATAAAAGAAAAACTAAGAATAAAAATTACAGATAAAGCTTCAGGTTATCAGGAATTGAATGATGATGAAAAGTTTGCAGAACTAAATACTATCAGGTCTAAATACTCTAAAGGTGCTATGACAAAATTATTTGAAATGATGCCAAGTACAAAGATGAGAGTTGAAAACCCTGAAAAGCTGACGATAGGGGGATCATAATATTCTTTATATTAATTTTAAAATAGTGTATAAATCCTAGAGAGGTATCTAATATGGCTACATATAATGTTACAGCACAGACAAGAAGAGTACAGTTTACTGGCAATGGTACGGCTGGCCCTTTTGCTTTTTCTTTTCAGGTAAATGCTACAAGTGAGATAAAAGTCTATGTTGATAGCACAGTCAAAACAGAAAGCAGTCATTATACAGTATCACTAAACTCCGGCACTGGTGCTGGAACAGTATCATTTACAAGTGGCAACCACCCTTCTAGTTCTGAGACAATTACCATTCTAGGGTCTATACCTTTATCCAGGACATCTGTTTATACATCCGGTGGTCAGTTAACAGCTTCATCCCTGGAAGATGACTTTGATACAAATATGTTTGTTCACCAGCAAACTAATGAAGAGATTGATAGATCACTTAGATTAGCAGAACATGATGTTATATCCGGTGCAGATATGACCTTGCCGGTAAAAGCTACTAGGTTAGGTAAAGCTCTTGGTTTTAATTCTTCTAGTGGTAACCCTGAAGCTATAGAACCAGTTACAAATGCAAGTGTGTCAGTAAGTGGTTTAAGTACTGGTGCAGACCCTACTGCTTCTGTCAGTGTGGCTAACAACACTGCAACATTTACGTTTGGTATTCCTACTGGCCCAGTTGGTGCTACTGGATCAACCGGAGCTACCGGAGCTACTGGAGCAACTGGATCACAAGGTCCTCAAGGTGCAACTGGCCCTCAAGGTCCTCAAGGACCAGCCGGATCAGATGGTGCAGATGGTGGTGATCTTTCAACAGATAGTTCACCTCAACTTGGTGGTGATTTAGATGTAGTTACCCATTCAATAGTATCAACAAGTAATCGAAATATAGCACTTACACCAAATGGAAGTGGTGTTGTTAGAATTGATGGCAATGTTGATATTCAAACTGGTGAGATAGTTCTTAAAAATGGTGGGTCGATATCAAACATAAAATTATATTGTGAATCAAGCAATGCACACTATGTACAATTACAAGCCCCAGCCCATGCAAATTTCAGTGGCAATGTAACAGTAACATTACCTAACACAACTGGCACTGTTGCCTTAACAACAGATATAGCAGATGAAGCCACTGCATTGGCAATAGCACTAGGATAGGAGAACAAAATGCCAAACACATTTCGAGTAGTATCACATGACGTTATGCCAGCCAGTGCTGGTACACCTGAGGATTTATATACTACACCAGGTAGCACAACGACTGTAATACTGGGTTTAATATTAGCAAATGTTCATACAAGTCAAGTAACAGCTAGTGTAAAGCTAGTATCTGATACAAGTGGTGGTGGTAGAACAGCTACAAATACAACGACATTCTTACTAAAAGATGCACCAATACCAGTTGGAGGTTCATTAGAAATATTATCAGGTAATAAGGTTGTATTGGAAACTGGAGATCAACTTGAAATAGATTGTTCTGTGGCAGACAAGGTATCAATTACACTAAGTATCATGGAGATTACATAATGCCTTATGTTGGTCAAACCATAACAGATGTATTTCCTACGTCTATTAGTGTTGATAGTGCAACGATTGCTACTGCTAATATATCTAATCAACTAACAGATGCTAATATGTCGCCAGGTAGTGTTTTGCAAGTTGTAAGTAAAACAGATAATACTGAATACAACACATCAACAAGTGATTTTTCAGCTAGAGGAACTGGATTAGACTTAGCTATAACTCCATCTAGTACAAGTAGCAAAATACTAATAACAATTAATACGAGTATGGCTTTTCAATATAATAATACATATGGAAGAATGGGTATCTATAGATCAATCTCTGGTGGAGCTACCTCAAATAATTTAACTGGAGGTACTGATGGTTCTGTTATTTTAGGTAATGGAGCATATCGTTTTCCAGTAGCAATACAATTTTTAGATTCACCAAGCACCACTTCAGCAGTAACTTATTCTCCCTCATTTGGTTATGCTGGTGGAGGTGTTGGGGTGGTGTATATAGGGTCTGCTCTTGCTTCTTCATGTATAACATTGATGGAAATAGGAGCATAGTAAAATGATTTATGACATTGCAAATTCAATCCTCGCTTTAAATCCAAATGCTAAAATATCTGTAAAAGGTAATGATGTAAAACAAATTACTTGGCACAATGACACAACACCTATCGCTGAAGCAGACATACTTGCAAAACAAGCAGAATTAAAAGCTGACTACGATAACAACAAATATCAAAGAGATAGAGCTGAAGCATATCCATCTATTGTAGATCAATTAGATGACTTATATCACAATGGCATTGATGGTTGGAAAACAACTATCAAAGCAGTAAAAGACAAATATCCAAAGGGGTAATAAATGGCATATATAGGCACAAGTCCTTCAAATGGTGTTAGACGTATTCACACCTATACAGCTACAGCAGGACAGACTACATTTACTGGCAGTTCTACAGAGGGTGTAACTCTATCCTATGCAGATACAAACTACATAGATGTATTTCAGAATGGTGTATTGCTAGGTAGTGCAGACTATACAAGTACAAGTGGTACGTCTGTTGTATTGGCTCAAGGT
>Ga0181380_1001170_pt1 | contig 11610 bp, 23 predicted proteins | sample 3SPOviralmetaG_FD_130116 | JGI IMG/M metagenome (GOLD analysis project Ga0181380, IMG submission 130116) | Marine viral communities from the oligotrophic San Pedro Time Series (SPOT) site, San Pedro Channel, CA, USA - 3 SPOT_SRF_2009-08-19 | ecosystem: Environmental > Aquatic > Marine > Strait... | reverse complement strand
TGCTGTATTTTGTTTTCACCGTTTCCGCACCCTTCAATAAACTATTTATCAATGGGGTGTAACCTTGAAGTGTCGTAAATGATAAAATCAAGCGTCCCGAAAAGTCAGTCAACCTCGCCAATAGCGTATTAAAAATTGCCTCACTTACCTCTTCATCACAATGAATTGCATGTGCGGACCAACCCTCAAAGATTTGCGGGTCTGCCATGTACTGGCGATAGTTGTTAAAGCTTATCGTACTTCCCCGCTCCGCACCTGGTGTACTGGGTGGCAGGATTGCCTTACCGGAATTAAATCCATTCTTTTGAGTGTATTGCAAGGAATGATTGGTACTCTTCTTCTTTGCCCGTTTATATCGTGCAGGAAGTGCTTCCCAGATATAGCGTTGAGCATCCGCAATACTGCGCTCCTCTGATACGTGCATACTGCGAATCTCTGCCTCTGGAATCTGCTGGGCTAAGTGAACCAAAAGCCGAGAGCAGAGAGTAGTTTTGCTTGAACGGTTGCCGCCCAAAATCACATGAATCTTATCCTTATCCCACCTATCCATCACCCTGCGCCAACCAGGTAATGTCCATCCCCATTCAATCGGATCTTCTTTTTCGCTGTTTGGTTGATCAATCATTAAGCGGCTCAACATCTCCGCCCTAGCTTGGGGTAGTGCATCAATCTCATCCTCGCTCAATGCACATGCTAATTCACCCTTCTCAAACTTTAAATCATCCGTCCAAGGGATTCCAAAGTGGGCATCCACCTCATCTGCGTAGGTTACTCTAGGCATTAAAACTTCCTCAACTTTTCCTGCTCCAACGCATAGCCTAATCCATGCCCCAAGTTAGTCTTGTTATCCTCTTGGATTAATTCATCCTTCCATGCCCATCCCTTGAAATCCAAAGTGCTTCCATCCACCACGCAAAGAACATAAACATCCACATCGGGGTTTACTTTTAAGGTACTCAATAATCGGGCAGTCTTATGCTTGGACGCTTTGACGTCATAACGCTTTCCACTCGTCATTACCCCATCCGCAGAACCACTCCGTGGAGTAAGTCCCAAATCGGGGAATACATTCATCTTCTTTGCAAATCCATACTCCGCCATCATACCCATCACATCCGCTTCCGCACCATCGTGATCACCCATCTTCGCATCTCGCACCCCGTTGCCACGGGCAATGAGAGTGCGCATTCTGCCCACCATCTGACAGACTTGGATCTCATCGGGTTGGAGCTTCAATATCATCCCCTCGCCTGCATCTCCATACCCACTATGATTGCGTTTTCGAGCGTTTGGCACGGGATTTCCGCTTCCCCGACTGACCAACCTTGCGTATCCTCTCCAATGTCTCTGGGCTTAATTTCAATGTCGGTGGTCCCAACTTTAACAAGTCGCACCGTGGTAATTTTTGTACGGATAGTGGTATTGCTCGCCCGTATTTTCTCCAAAAGATCGGATTCCATCCTGGTGGGACTTTCATTATCCATTACTCTCCGCCCTTACTTCCATAATTTCCTTCTCCAATTCACGCACTTTTCGCCTTAAAACCTCAGACTCCTTGAATAATTCACAGCATCTCTCCTTCAGCTTTAAACTATCCACCCTTAACTCCTGATTCTCCTTGGTTAAGCGCTCCACCCATTGGGGCCAGTTCTCCAGTTTCTTACCTGTTGGAGCATATAAATTCATTCCTCATCCTCCTCATCCATATCACTCTCGAAATCTATGATCTCTTCTTTGTAATATTCTTTGACCGCAGAATTTACACACTCCAGAATATCAATGTCATGGAGATCACTCTCCTCTTCCCATCGATGGAAGGTACATTTCAGCTCATGTGTCAGTTGTCTCTTTGCTTCTTCCATACGCTAATTTGAACCGATCCGGTAATTCCCGCTTCTGATTCTTTCGTACCGCAATTAGATTCCCATCCTTATCACGCACATATTTTCCGCCTTGATCCCTTACGAAAAATTCAACCTCATTCTTTTCCCAGAAGCGAAGCCAACCCGCTAATGCCTCTTCCCGTGTAAGATATGGCTCAGGTGCCATCCTCAGTATCTTCATCGTTGTCCTTACATACTGCGCATTGCCAGTCTTCATCCTCGGTGATGGGTGATCCGCATTCCTCGCAGAAAACATCGGGGTGCCAAGGGCGGTCAAAGCATTGGGTCATTTCACCACCTCCCACACATCCTTCTCTAAATGCTTTAACGGAATCACCTCCCCTAACTTCAAATACTTATCCGGTTTGCATCGAAACCGTCCATGACTCCCATCCGCAAATTCAACCAACCTTAAAAATTTATTCTGAGGGATTGCATATATCTTACCCATCCGCTCATCACTCTCCTCCACCATTCTGCGAACCTCTTCAATCGGAGCCTTTACCTCCTCAATCATTTCATCCACCTCCGCAAGTTCCTCCTTAATCTCTTCCTCCCCTTCCATCTCCATCAAATGCGCAACCATCTTTCTCGATATCCGATTGCCATGAACACAAGTACGCATCGTACTCTTCTTAATCCCCATCATCCCCGCAAATTCATCCCTTGTAATCCCATGCTTCCTTAAAATCCGCATACAATCTTTACCACTCAACTTTGTAACCATTCGTACTCTTTTGTAGTTTACTATCGACAAGTCAACACTTTTTCACAAAATTATACAACATGCCAAGAGGGATACCCAAAAAGCTCAAACCATTCGATGAAAAGCTAAAGTCCAAGGTGATCACTTCCGCCGCCCGTATCGCCGCGCGTCAATCAAGTCCAAAGAGAGAATCTGAAGAAATGGAATTATCCGCAAAAGAGGAAGAACATAGACTACGAATCCATAACGCTCTCAAGTACGGAATGGATATGACCGAGCAACAATTCCTAAACGCAGTATCCAAGAAGCTCTCACACATGGTGGCCGACTCCCTTAACGATCTCCACGATTCAATCGATCAAATACCACCCCAGAATAAAGCCTATGCAGTAGGTATGCTATTCGATAAATTTATGACCGTCTCCGGTAGACCCACCAATATCACAGCTTCCGCAAATGTAAAACTTGGCGCCTCAGATATGTCACCCGATAAGGTACGCTCCATTCTAAAAGGGGCAAAGAAGGCCGCAGAAGCCATGCCAACCGAAGCATCCGAAGAAAAGGTCATAGAGGTGACCGATGAAGAATAAAGGCACTCTATACGAGCAAATCTTCTTCCATGAAGCACTAGCTCGAAACTATGAAGTCTTTACACCATTAGGGGATTATCTACCCCAGGACTGCCTAGTTATGAATCAGGCAGGGAAAATCTATAAGGTTCAAATCAAAGGGACCGCAGATAAGGTTGCGGATAAATCACGCGGGGGAATGGGCAGATATATGATCACCACATCCGCAGGGGCATCATCCAAGAAAACCATCGACCCCTCCAAAGTCGATATCCTTGCCGCCTATGTTGCCGCAGTTCCAACCTGGTACATCATTCCCATACTATCCATCGACTCTGCCGTGCGGATCTCACTATATCCACACAATCCGGTATCCAAGGCAAAGCATGAGAAGTACCGAGAGGATTGGGATAACTTTAAGCAGTAACTACGAAGCACTACGAGCTTTAATTGGCGCAATTGGCAATTGGCAAAAGCTAGGGATTTGACGCGGGGGCGGTGCTTTGCGGTGGGAGCGTTATGGCGAAAAATTTCGTGGGGGGTGTGATGATAATATAGAAATTAGCGCGGACGGCGCCGGACCCCCCCCCCGTCTGTGCTGTAAATACCTGTTTTTGCAGTAATTAAAGCATAGCAGTTGTTTTTTAATATACTGCTAAAGCCCTAGAATTGGGGGCTTCCGTCTTTTCGCTCATCTCGCAAGGGTAATCCATGCCCCAGAAATGCACGAATTGCGATTCCTGGAACGCATTGGATTTAATAACGCAAACTCTTTGCATTAAGCTTATTGCAAGTAACTTGCATTAAGAAAAAAAGCTTTCTCCGGGTAGAAATGAATCACCTGCCCCATTCTCAATCTCCGCAATCTCATTACCTGCACCAGTTATGCATTTGGTGTATTTACTCTCTTTATACTTTTTCACCTGATTGCAATGTTCCTTATATTTGTGCCATTTTACGTTGGTTGTCATACTTTGTAGTTTTGTGCTTGACTTGATGTAAAAGCTATGGTTTTGTGATCGAATCCAAAGGGTATGGCAATGATGCCTATCCCGCTTAAAACTAAAGAAAGAAAGAAATACTATGACATACTACATATATAAACGAAACCGTAATGGCGCGGCTTTTCAGTTGGGATGGGCCTTTACTAAGAAGGCTTTGATTGAAAAACTTGAACGCTATTCTTTTTGGAAGCAAAATGGATACGAAGTTTTTTTCATTGAAAGGTAATACTATGAAAATATTAACTAGCGGAAACGCTAAAATCGTAAAGGGTGAAAAGTTTGGATACATGACTCAAGGCATTCACTTTGCACCATCCAATGTAAGCGGATATAATGTATGCGCTTGGGCATCTCAAGGGTGTGCAATGGCTTGTTTAAATACAAGCGGACGCGGAAAGATGAAAAGCATTCAAGATTCTCGAATCAAGAAAACGCGCTCCTTCTTTGAGGATAAACAAGGATTCCTTTGCAACCTTATTAAAGAGATTGAAAGCGCTTGCAAACGTGCTGAAAAGAAAAACTTGAAACCATGTTTTCGCTTGAATCTTACAAGTGATCTTCCTTGGGAAAACATCCGTTGCAATGATGGACAAAACATCTTTGAAAAATTTCCTCAAGTGCAGTTTTATGATTATACCAAAGGATTCAAGCGCATGGAAAAGTATTTGAACGGAAAGATGCCTAGGAATTACCATCTTACTTTTTCTCGTAGTGAATCCAATGATGCACAAGCGCGTCTTATCCTAGCAATAGGTGGAAATGTAGCAGTTGTATTTCGCAATGAGCTTCCCAAACAATGGGAAAAGAGAAATGTAATCGATGGTGATGAATCTGATTTGCGTTTCAAAGACCCACAAGGATGCGTGATTGGCTTAGTAGAAAAGGGTGATGCCAAGAAAGATTCAAGCGGTTTCGTCGTAACCTTATAAACTACATACAACGTCAAACACCTACAAAGATGCACTACGAACTTAGCCTAATACTACTCGCTCCATACGCCATTCTTGGTGCTTGGATTGCAATACAAACACTAATTACCAGGAGAGGAAACTAATTATGGAATCTTTAACAAGATCACAAGAAAGAGAAATGAAAGGTTTGTATGATGAAATATTCATACATGGGACAAGTTACAAATCACTCTTAAATGACGGTTTTACACTTGAAGAAATAAACCACGTCTTAGTCAAAGGCGGTCTTAAACCAATTACAATTAAAGCAAAAAGGAGAAACTCGCATGAGTGAAACAATCGACACAATCGCGCGCAATTTCATTGCTTCCTTAAGTAGTGATGAAATTGATTACTGCACCGATGATATAGAGAAATATCCCGATCACTTCGGATTTGCAGGTTTGCAAGATTTAATGGACGCAAATGTCTTATTACTTGAAACTATTGAAGCGCTTAACCTTAAAGCGCCAAGCCATGACCAAAATGGATGGGATTATCTTAATAAATGCACGGATCGAATTGATGAAATCTTAAAGGAGAAACTAGCATGATCCACGCAAGTAAACTATTCCCCCAAGCGCTTAAAGAAGCCTTCGAAGAGGGCGAGAGAGCGCGGAAAGAGAGAGAGAGAAAGGAGCGCCATTCGGATGATCGTGGAACGATCAAGCGTAATAAGCGTAAAGAGCGCGCACGCGCAAAGCAACTAACATTCAACCTATAAAGCGCAAAGAAAGAAATAATACTATGATTACTATTGATGAAATACGCCAAGCGGAAAGCACGCTTGAAGACATTAACGAGGAGATCCGAGAAGAACGGTTCTATGATGATAAGGAGCGCGAAGAATTTATGCTCAAGGAGAAACGAGAAACGCTTAAGCTTTTAGCACTAGTACCCAAGGAGGACGCATAACATGGAAGCGACAAAAGAGAAACACGCCACACACACGCCAGGACCTTGGCACGCATTCGAGCAGTGCAGTTATTCTGCTACTAAAGGATTATTTGAGATAGACGCAAATCATCCAAGCGGGAACCGTCAAACGATTGCGGTAACTCCTTTCGCAGGAGATGGGCATGAATTATGGGCCAACGCGCGATTGATCGCGGCGGCTCCGGATATGTATGAGGCTATGAAAGCGATTCTTGCGGTAATTAATGATCCAAGACCAATATTTCCCGGAACCGCGATTGGCGACAAACTCCGCGAGATCCTCGCCAAGGTAGACGGGGGGGAGGGATGAGCGAGAAATGCCCGCATTGTGAAACAGAATTGGAACTTGATAAAGGTACGCAACCAACTTGCATTAATGGTGATATCGATGAAGGCATTGAGCCTTGTCATTATTGCGAGGAATGTGGTTATGAAAGAGAGGTGAGTAATGACTAAGGTAAATGACTTTAAAGGTTTTTTGGAGATACGAGGATTTAATCAAGAGAGTATCGAACAAGTATCAAGGAACACTTACAAGTATACCAATTGTGGTGCTTGGTGCAGTTGCGATGAGAAAGGTATTCAAGTGGGTTCCATTGTTGAGGGTAGTGATGTAGGTACAGAAACACACAATTTGAATTATCCTTTCGAGATGAAAGATTTTTGGGATGCACTTGATCAAGTTGAGAAAGAAGCAGATCAAATTTGGAGGGAGTGGAATTGTGAGTAAAAACGAATCTAACACCATAGCGCGCTTGTGCGTGGGCCTCATCATCTTTCTGGTGATGCGGTTCGCGCCAAAGGCGTTGGAGTGGTGGAATAAGAGAAATCGTCAAGAAGGCACCTAGGAATCGCTTTGATGGTGAAATCTGCCTAATCTATCAGACCCTACCCCCAAAAAGCACGATTTGATGCCCTCTTGAGCCTCTATCGTGCTTTTTCGTATTTGATAGTATTGCTTTGTAGTCAATAAATATCCGCATCATCATTTAGACTTGGCTCCTGATGCGCTTGGAAGCGTCCCAAACTCTTTTGAAACTCAACAAAGGTGCAAAGGTCATTCTCACCTCCGCGGTTCTTTGCGACATGAACCCTAATCTTTTCCTTGAGAGGATTATCTTTGGATTCAGAGCTAAGGAGAAATGCGGTGTCACAATCCTGCTCAATACTTCCAGACTCTCGGAGATCGGATAGCATAGGTTTCCGGTTCTGCGCTTCAAGCGCTCGGTTGAGTTGCGAAAGGGCGAGGATTGGAATCTCAAGTTGGAGTGATATTTGTTTTAGGCTACGAGAAATGTGGGTTACTTCCTCCACCCTTGATTTGTATCCAGGTGCGGAAAGGAGTTGAAGGTAATCAATCACCGCCAGTCCGACACCTCCCTTCGCTCGCTCTTGGACCAGAAAGGCGCGGAAAGAGTCAAGGGTAGCTTCCGCATCATCTTTGAAGGTTATGGGCCAATGCTTCATTCTTTGCTTTGCGTCTTCTAATTTCTTCTTATGAGCGGGGAGTAAGTCTCCCTTTTGGCGCGGACGAGAAACCCCGCTTTCGCGGGAGAGCAATCGTCCTGCACATTCTGATGCTGACATTTCGAGGGAAGCGTAAGCAATGCGGTATCCTCGCTTTGCTATTTCGTGGGAGAAATGAATCGCAAGTGCGCTCTTTCCGATACCTGGTCTTGCGGCAAGGACATAAAGCTTACCGGGTTGGAAACCTCCGCTTAGTGCCTTATCAAGCTTTGAGAAAGATGTGGAAATTGCGGAAGAATCTCCCGCATCTATCGCTAAGAACTCAGAGTATGCTTCATTAGCGGCTTGACCAATCTTGACTTGTCCAGTTCCTCGCGTTAGCGCTTTGGCAACTTTAGTGTTAAATACGGAAGCTATCTCTTCTGCACTCTTTCCGTCTTTGAGGAGATCCATAGCGTGGTGTATGGAATGCTCCGCAATTCTTCGGTTTCTGGTTTGCTCAACTTGTTCAACATAGCGGTCCACTTTCCCACCACCATGAAGCTCAACTAATTCCAACGCTTCTGCTTTGAAGTTTGGTAGCTCAATTGCAACATCCACCTCATTGAGAGGTTCTGAGGAAGATGCTAAGAGTTTAAAGATTTGGCGGTGGGCTTCGCTTGTGAAGTCTTCTTCGGTTAATCTCTCAACTGCGGTGGCCGAGGATCGGCCTGTATCATCTGCAAGACATGCCGCTAGAACTGCCTGTTCTGAAATTAGGTAATCCACTAAAGTTCTTTCAGCTTCGGTTCTGGGCGCGGCATTCGCTCTTTAATCCATCCACGACAAGCATTACGAAAGGTGGCGTTCCAATCCGCCTGGGTGTGACCTTTTCCTTTCGCCCAATCTATGAACATCGCAACTGCAATGCTATGATCTAAACCTTCGCCTTCGGCTATGCTACGAGGTGGAGCAAAGTCATCGGATATACGACTGCCTTTTTTCTTCTTTGGATTTGAATGTGAGTTGCCACGATTAGTGGAAACCGAACTATATATATTAGAAATACATTCCGGAGGAATGACGCGCACGCGCGAGGGATGCCACAGATACTCCACCAGGAGTGGAGTTATAGTGGAAACTGGGGTTGCTCCGAAATGATCACAATACTCTTTTAAAGCATCACTTATCCACTTGGGAACTTTCAGTCTGATCTCAACCTTTTCGCTCATCTTTGCCCTCCCATCATGGCGCTGAATAGGGCGAGTAAGAGCCATAAGAAGGTGGCACTTGCGGCAGTAAACAACAATGCAAATAGGATGTATTCTGTGTAGCCTTTCATGGTTCCCATCTACCTAGAGATCACTTGCGTTTCGGTCTTGGAATCCTGCTTGATCTTTCGAGCCTAAGAACCTTCATGCTTTTCTCTTGTATCCAATTATTCCAACATAATATTCCTGCTTTAATAATATAAGCAGGCTCAGTTATCACTCCTTCACTTAATTTATTTATAAAAGAATTTCTTAATACTAGAGAGGGACTACCCTTGGATAAATCGAATCCATGAAACACTTGGTCCATAAATTGATCTACTTTTGAATTCTCACAATCGATATCTTCATGCGTACCCTCTCCATCTCTGCGTAGTAAATAATGCAAAGCAATCAATGCACTCTTACGGACCTTGAGCATTTTATGCCACTTATCAATCTTTGAGATTGAATTGATTAACCCAGGATATTTCTCGGCATATTCTTCAATTTCGTAGTTTGCAATATTAGTTCTAGCTCCGGCACCATTTCCAATAAGCAATCCATCTTTATCTATTTTTGCCAAAATACCTAGAGCGGCGGCTAAAAGATGTGTGCTTTTGTATCCTGCTATAGATAGAATATCAGAATTATTCCGCTTCTTACCTTGATCAAGAGTTCGGAATGCAAATTCATTTCCAATTTCAACCATGATTACGGTAAGTGGAGTTTTTGATTGGATGACCGCGTTTAATCGATGTTGCCCATCAATAAGCTTACCATTCGCATAGATGATAGACTCACCATTTAACATCCAATGCCCTTGCTTCATCATCTCTGAATATTTTTTGACTTGTGCAGATGAGACAGGTCTATTTTGTACTTGTGATGCTAATATTAATTCAGCTTCATGTGGGAATATTGTAGCTACCGTGATATACAGATTCAAATTAGAATCATAAAGGTAATTACTTGGTTCAAGTTTAGTGTCTAAGTTGTGTTTTATCATTTTGTTCTTCTTTCCATTGTTGTTTATTGAGGAGAGCCACTAGATCATCCAATCGACAAGTGAACATACTCTCCGAGTTATTTTTTCTGTGAATGACGCAGGGGGGTTTGTCTCCTGCATCACGAATTGATTGTGTCATGGCACTATATAAGTTCAATGCCTGGACATGCTTGGCCTCGATATGAAAGGGGAAGTCACTTACCACATCGGGGGAATCAGATCCACCGGAGAACTGCTGTCCTCTGCGTGAATCTGGAAACCCGTTTTCCGATAGGTATCGTGCTAATTCTCTTTCGTATCTGGCGCCCTTACTCCTGCTGTTTATCTTCCCCATCACCGCAGTCCTCTGTGAAGGTTATAGTCAAATCAGGATCACTAACATCGTCCAAATCTTCACCTTCCATCAAGGCAAGCATTTGCTCAATTACCGCCATAGCCACCACAACCGCGCCATTAAAGTTGGAATCATCTATATGTTGTTTTGCGAAGACAATCCCTTGCTTTAAACGCTTTATCTTAGTTTCCTTATCAATCATGCCGCATCCTTTCCTTCAGCATCCCAAGTAAGAGCCTGTGCAAAATCATTAATGTCCAAGGTTCTCTTGTTTGCGATGTACTTTGTTTCCAATCCGTATTGCTCCACAATTTTGTAGACGAAATGCCTACCGACATTGAACTTGCGAGCTATGTCCTGCATCGACAAGCGATTGTAGTTTCGTGTGAGTTCAAGGGTCTTTACCCCATCGCTGTATCCAGGCCAAATATCACTTGATACACAACTTGCCCAGAGCTTGCACGCGCGCCTCATCGGTTCCCGATGCCGAGCAATGTCATAAGCTTCAAGGGTGTAGCAAGCGGTTACATAAGGTGGCGTTTTCTCAACGCATACAAAGATGAACTGCTTTGGCGAATATCCTAGCTTTCGCAATCCCTCCAGGTACCAACAAGCTTGGAAATCATATCCAAATTGTCGCACACTCTTTGCAAATCCGCGCTCACTTGCATCCATTGTGGACTTTAAATCAATAACCACTTCCGGGCTTGGACAATAGAGATCGGGACGGACCTTACACTCCGCTCCTTCCTCCATGAAGAATCCTGTTCCCTCAATGATGGAATCGACATCACTCATGTAATCCGTAAGAACTGGATTATCTAGTGCGGCACCTGCCATTTCCATGCAGGTATTGTAATCGCTTTGATTGAGCCAACGCTTGTCTGGGTTCTCAATCTCCATACGCTCCATCTCTGCTTTGTACGCATTTGTGCGTGGTCCATTGCCATTAATCTCCGCAGGTTTAGCACCATATTCATAGTCCAACTTCATTGGCTCCAATACCGCGCTATGGAAGCACCCACCCATAAGTAAGGGTGTGGTGCTTGGACTCGGATGATCCATCCTATGCTTCACATGTGCAGGTGAAGTATTATTTAAGGATGATGCGGTACTGCGGGATAGCTCTGGAGATGAATGATATGCTTCGTTACTTATATCAGTTCTTAATCCCATCAGAAAGGTTCTTCCTCCTCTCCCGCCTGCTCTTCAACCTCTGGTTCTGCTTCTGCAAATGGATCTTCACCACGATACAAAGCAGATAAGTCCACCTCTTTGCCCAGAATCATTTTCCGCTGTTCATCACTCATCTTCTTATGCGGCTTTGGAGTGACTGCATATTGTGTATCCATACCCTCACCATTGCGAATGATGGCGATATCATACTTCCGAAAATCGCCCCACTCCTCATCATTGCCAAGGTTTACCAACTCATCCTTGATACTCCGCTGTGTAATCTCTAACACCTGGACCGAATCCGTTGCATAATTATACACCTTAAATGCAAAGAACTCTTTTGGTTT
>Ga0181380_1001166_pt1 | contig 11627 bp, 18 predicted proteins | sample 3SPOviralmetaG_FD_130116 | JGI IMG/M metagenome (GOLD analysis project Ga0181380, IMG submission 130116) | Marine viral communities from the oligotrophic San Pedro Time Series (SPOT) site, San Pedro Channel, CA, USA - 3 SPOT_SRF_2009-08-19 | ecosystem: Environmental > Aquatic > Marine > Strait... | reverse complement strand
TCGGTGACAGCCTGCCGATAGATCAGGTCACCACTCATTGACGTGCATGTCCCGATACTGCTTTTCGGTCCACTCTCCCGACACCACCTTGTCAAGATCATCCATCTGGTCGCGCAGTGTGCGGCCGTCAAAGAACGACCAGTCCATGCGCCAATCGAGCCCGACGGCCTGAGCGCAGCGGACAGCCGTCCGCAGCCGTTCGATCTCGTCGGCGGCAGCCAAGATTTCGGGGTAGGCGTCGAAGTTGCCTCGCAGAAAGGCGACCAGCAGGTCGTCACTCATCGGTTGCCTCCGTTCTCCAGCTCCCAGATGCGATCGAGGGCCAAAGCGCTGTGCGTGCCGTGGCGGTGGTGGCCCGTGCCCGACAGACACGACCACCCAGTCTTGCAGCGCTCCCACGTTGCGCCGACGAGCGTGACCGTGCGAGGCAGCGGGTACAGCTTGTCCAGCTCGGCGGCGACGGCAGACTGAACGAGCAACATCGAGTCAGAGAGCGGCGACCAAGTTCCGTGATCTCGGTAGAACCAGCGCTTCCCGTTAATGGCGTCTCGCCGGACACGCAGCCCGTTCCATACGTGCTCAGTGCTCATCGGCGTCTCCGTTCAGGTCAAACCGTTCTCGGGTGTCCGTTGTTGTCGCCTTGTAGTAGTGGGGGTACTGCCTGCGTGGAGGCAGACGTTCGCCGTCAGCCAGGTCGCACAGGCGAGAGACCAGGGTCTTTAGGATCGCTTTGCGGCCCTTGCCAATCGCTTTCAGGTCTAGTGTCTGAGCGCCCACGATGATCGCAGCGTCGAGCGCCTCGGCCCGCAGCCGTTCGATCTCGTCAGCCAACGCATTCAGCAGTTCGTCTGTTGCGTCTTCGTCGATTGATCCGCCCAGGTCTGCGTGCGTGTCCCCGGACCAGCGTTTAGGTCGCAGCACTGCGCCCGCTCGTGCTTGTTCGATCAGGTCGTCACTCATCGGTCCCACCTCCACGCTGGGTTTCGTTTGCGCAGTTCGGATAGTTCGCCGCACACAAGCGTGAGGTCGGCGGGGTCAACGGAACTCGCGTACCAGCCGCTGTCCACAGCGGTCCACTTGACCGTAGGTTGATCGGTATATACCTCCCAGCCGATCACGGTCCCGCGACGCTTGCCGTGGGTGACGTGATCGCCCTTCAGGATCAACGCCCACGAACACGGGCGAAAGGGCCAGCCCGCAGACGGAGCGACGGTGTAGCCGTCCTGAGGGTCGTAGTTTTCCGTCACTTCCACTGGTTTGCCGTCTTCGGTGACAGCGTGCCGATAAATCAGGTCACTCATCGGTCGTCTCGCTTGGGCCGAGCACGCTGTGAGCGAGCATCCATGCGGAAGTGACGTGGGGCGGTTCTTGGCTTAGGGCACACCGCACACCATCCAGCGCCGCCCGCAGCAGTCCGATTTCGTCGGCGGCTCCGAGCAGCGTCGGACGCAACTCGGGGTCAAGGTCGTCGGCCATCTGAACCAGCTGTTCGATCAGGTCGTCACTCATCGGTTGCCTCCCGTGTCCACTCGGTACCTATTACCGACTCCCACGGTGCCACCAGCGTGTCGTAATGTTCCTGCGTGAAGCCGTGTTGTCCGATCAGGTGACGAACGACAAGCGCCAGCACAGCGTCCCGAGCGGTCCAAGCAGTAGTGGTCACAGAAGGAACCCGTCGAGTAGCGATCCGACCAGCGGCCCGAGCAGCTTCCCAAGCAGAGACCCGCGCAGCGACCCAAGTAGGGGTCCAAAGAGTCCGAAGCGCCTTCGCCTCCTCGTCGGTCAGGTTGCACACCCGATCGAGTAGCGCTTCGATCTGGGTCGTTTGTGGTCCGTAACGGTCAGTCATCGGTCGTTGCCTTTCCATTCGTGCTGCATCAGTCTTTGATCCCTCGTGAGTAGAGAACGAACATGATTGCGAAGTATCGGGAGTGCATGTCCTTGACCTCTTCGGTCAGTTGCGGCATGCCCGGTACGGTCGGAGAGATGAGAGGGCGGGGTGCGCCCATCGCCACGAGCGTGTCGTTGATCTCACGGCGCATCTCGTTGAGAGTGTCCGTGTCGATCTTCGAGAAGTCCGTGACGCCATCGTCCGGGTCGAGAGTGTCTACTCCCATGGTTACCAGTCCTTGGTGAACTCCTGGAACTTCTCCCGGTTCTCCGGGCTGTCCCAGGTCTTGAGGATCGAGAACAGGTGATACATAGTGACCACGAAGAGGGCGAAGCCCATCCCTGTTCCGGCGATGTTGAGGATGCTGTTGAAGATGTGCCAGCCCACGATGGCTGCCACGTGAAGGAACCGCTTGGTGGCGGGTCCTGCGTTCTCGAACTTCTCTCCGAAAGTCTGGTCAGTCACGGAACTCGTCCTCTCCATCACTCTTCGTCCTCGCTGATCGCCTCCACGTAGCTGACCGCCGTGTAGATGAGGAAGACTCCGAGTCCCAGCCACATCAGGATGCCGACCGGCCAGACGTACACCGTGGCGATGATCGTGATCGACATCGCCATGACCGCCAGCACGATCAGCCCCGCAACCATGAAGAAGAGCGGGCCGTCCTGCTGTCTGTACGGAAGAGAGTCGTACTTCCGCAGCCATGCCTTGATAAGGGTCTTCACTTCGTTTCCTCCACGTGGATGTTCTCCACAAGCTTGACGGTTTGTGCTCGCATCAGGTCGAGACGGTCACCGACCTGCTCGAACTTCTGCTCCAACTGATCGGAGAACTCCGACAGTCGGTCGTTGAGTCGCTTGAAGTCCCTGGTGAAAGACTTGGCGACAGCGAGAGTGATCTTACCACGCTCGCCCTTGAGTGTCGCTGTCATGTCGGCCATCAACTGGTCGACCTCACCGAGAGTCTCGGTCTCGAACGCCTTGATGATCATGTCCCGCTGGGATTCCACGTCCACCAAAGGCACAGTGTGGAACTCCAAACCATGCTGGGCGAACTCACCAAGAAGGCCTCCGAGCTTCTCCACTCGGGAGAATTGCTCATCGAACACGAAGTAGATGCCAGCGCCAGGCTTGCAAGGGATGCCAAGCTGCTGCTCTTCGATCTCGGTACGGATCAGGTCACGGATCTTCATCGGGCCGAGCACGAACCGCTCGATGTTGTACTGGGTGTAGGCGGACTGAATGCGTGCCTCGATCTCGGCCTGAACCTCGACGGGGATCTGTTCGTAGACCTTGCGGTCGATCTTCTCCGTGATGTTCTTGGACGAACGGTTGAACGTGAACTTCACGACCGGTCCGTAGCTGAGCCGGTTCTCACCGAGACGCTCAACAACGAGGTCACGGAACACAGCGTCAGCGGTCTGGCCAGAGTCACGGGCCATGAATCTGAACGAGACATCTTCGCCACCGATCATGAGCGTCACCTTGCCGCTCTTGCCGATCTTGGAGATCGCTCGCTTGAATGCGTCTACCGCACGGGGCGGGGCGGGGCACATCTCATCGATCTCGTGGGCTTCCGCTGCGGCGACCCATTCCTTCGTCTTGATCTGTGCGTCGGCCGGTACGTAGTACCAGACCAGGCTCCCCAGAAAGAGTCCGGGGTAGTTATCTCGGAGATCCTTACCGAGCTTGTCAACCATGGTTGTTGGTGCGGTCATTGCCACTCCTTTTGGGCTTTGGTTGTTTGTTACTTGCGCCACCAGGCAGGAAGCTCAGGTGGTGCGGTTGCGATGATCCACACTGCGAGTGGGAGCCAGAAGACGAGCATCAGTGGGAATTTCCACAGAAGCTTCGCCACGTACTTGATGTTGACCAGGCCTTGGTGACGATCGGTGGCGATGAAGCCGCCTGTCATCACGAGAGCAGCCAAACACCAAAGGACTATGAAGTCTGTCATGAAGTCAGTCTATCGGGTTGCTGTTGTCTTTGCCCCGGACTTTCCGAGGGCAGGGTCCTCGTCGTCATCTGCCTCAGTCCGTGCATCGAGATCAGCGATGCTGTGGGCCGGGGGAGAAACAGCGTTGCGAACGTCGAGCAGACGATCGATCAGGTCGCTGGCCACCACGAACCGGGTCACTTCACCGGCCCGTGACATGGCGTTCTCGTGGACCTTCTCGGTGATGATGCGGAGGCCCTTGGCGTAGTCGGGGAAGCCCTCGAACTCGGGCACCTCCTCGACCGGGACCATTCGCCGTGATCCCATGTCAGCCAGAACCTTGTCCATGTACTGTGCTGTGAGCTTCTTCACAATCCCTCCTCAAGGATTCGATCTGTCGCCTCGTTGATGTCGAGTTCATCGAACTCAACAGCATCGAGTTGGTAGTAGTCCATCGCACGTTCGAATCCGTGCTTACTTGCATATCGGCTGATGTCCACGAACTTCCGAAGGAGTTCGACCACATCTTTGAGTGCTTTCGGGTCACTGAACCGTAGCTCAGCGAGCGCTTCCATGTTTTCTGGGTCGAGCACGTTCACGCACACGTCGACTTCGCCCGTAAAAGACTGGGCTAGCTGTGCAGAAACGGCTGGGTTGGTGATTGGGGTTGGACCGTAGTCCGGGTTGAAGTCCAATTTGCTTTCTTTGTTGCTCACCGATCTACGGTGAATACTCGGGTTTGCTTGGTGGGTAGTGCTTGGCCATCAGGCACAAGATCCGCCCGGACAACTGACGGTCGAACCCAGGTCAGTCGAGACTGTGCTCGGCCTGGGCCAACGCCTTGCCAACGCCAGTGACCAGACCTGAAGTGAGGGGTCACGTTGCTGTCGGAGGTGCCAGCCGGTCCACGCTCTGCACGCTCAGCCTTGCGTAGCTTGATCGTGCGGACGTGGGTTGTGGAGTTTCCCTTGCGGGCTTGCTGCCGGATCTGCTGACGGTTCAGCTTGTGGTCATCGACGTGGACCTCACCGCTCGACCATGCGAACAGAGCGAGGAGCCATCGGAACAGCCACATGGAACCGGCATGCCAGTCGATCTCTTCTCCGGTGAAGTCGAAGAACGTAGAGAAGTCGAGCGGGATGAGTGTCGGACCTTGGGGCAGGATGTAGAACTGACTCCCGTCAGCCCTCCCTGTCGCTCCCCATGGTGCGATCTCCAGCATCCATTCTTCGCTCCCCCACTTGGCTGGATCGTCTTTGGTAAGGGACCAGGACAAGGCGAAGAAAGACATCACGCCCCAGCCTTCGTCCTTGGTGATGCCGTTCTTGTCGTACAAAGGCTTCTCTAGAACTACGAAGCCACGCTTCTGCGGGATCTGGGAAAGCTCGATGGAGTGGGTAGGTGGTTCAGGGATCGTCTCGGCGGTCGTCACCAGAAGATCACAGATGTCTTCAGACACAGCCCACACGTCGCCGGTCAGCGAGTCATCCACAATGTCGAGCATGGCATCGGCAAGGACGTTGGTCTCGTGGAAGTCGACGGCTGTGTGAAGCTGTAGGAGGACCGACCTGGCGAGTCCCCGATCGTAGCCGCTTGCTTGCTCCCTCAAGGAGAGGGCATGAGAGGTAGTGCCATCCCAGCAGTGTCGTTGGACCTGCCCGTTGATGTACTCCTCCCAGCCCTCTTCCTCGATGGGTGTGAGTCTGAACTTAGTCACTCTTCTTCGAGGAAGGCCTGAAGCTCAGCGTCGAAGTCGTCTTCGTCCATCTCATCGAGAGATTCGATCGTAAGGCCAAGCGCTTCGGCGGCAGCCTCAAGACCTTCCTCTTCGATCTTGATGGCACCGAGTCCGGCTTCCATCATGATGTTGCGGAAGCTGATCACTCGGGCTGCCTCTGTGAAGAACAGCGCCAGGATCTCTTCGTAGGTCTCCGGGTCGGAGATGCGGATGGTGACTCCCTCGGTCCCGTCTACCTCGTCAAGAGTGTAGGTGACACGAGCGTTGGTGATTCGGTGGGTGGTGATGTCCATGGATTGCTCCTTGGTTGGCTGGTTGTTTGTTGTTGGGAATTTGAAACCGGTTCGGTATGTCAAATCGTCTGGCGTCGTTAGACGTTACGGAACATGTCACGAAGATCTTCACCGGTGGTGAGGTCTTCGATCGTGAACACACGACCGTCGCAGATCGTGTTGAGCGGCTCGGAGTCCTCCTTGGCGTTGTAGCTATCGATCAGTACGCCCCACACCCGGAAGTTGAGACGTTCCTGCTCACGCTTGAACTCGTCCAGCCATTCGGCCGACACGCCGCACTGGCCGTCCGTGATGAAGATGATGTCACCGTCGACTCGGCCCTTCTCGTTGAACTGCTCGACCTGAAGCTGCAACGCACGTGACAGGGGAGTCACGAAGTCTGTATTGTGCGTGACCACAAATCCTTCGGTCATGAACAAGCCTTCGTTCCGGTCGATCTTAATGCAAATCGCTTCGGCCGTCTCTACACGTTCGGCAGAGACGATAGAGCGAGTGTAGGCGTTGCTGTGCTGCACGTAGGACTCAACCTTGCGTGAAAGCTTGAAGGGCGCTCCCAGCGTCTCGCTGATGCGACCCAGAACTGTCCAGCAGGGCTGTTCGTTCTCCCGGATATGCGATTCACGAATCGTCGCCACGCCTCCGAGCGACTGGGCAAGGTGGACCACGGCATCGCAGAGGCTCTTGGAGATGTTCGAGAACTCAAACCCTCCGTTCTTGACTGCATAGCCGTCAGCATCGAGGAGTCCACTCAGAAGGTCCAGGCGCTCCTGGATAGAACCCCAAAGGTAGCTCTCAGGAACGAACTTGTCAGCGCCTCTTACACCATGCAGCCCAAGCTCTACCAGACCATCGATGACCGGGTTCGCCACACCCCGAGGGGTCGTGAGGCCATAGGACCCTGCACGGCGAGAAGAAGGCTCAGAGAATGTCGAGACCTCAACGCCGTCCGGGAGGACCGCATCCCAAGGGTGCTCACCCTCGGACGAAGCGATGCTCACGGATCGACCGCCACCCAGGGTCCCATCGCCAAGCAGGTAGCCGAGCAGGTACGGGTGGATGGAAGCGTTGTCGTTGGAGGTCATCTCGACTGGCATCCCCATCGGGACGCTGAACCGGAACCGCTGACCGTTGTCGTGCTTGTATTGCAGACCACGTTCCAGCATCTGGTTCAGAGTCAGGTCCTTGAAGACACCGCTGGAGAACTCCTGGACGGTCCAGATGTGAGTGCCATCGCAGATCACTTCGGCACCGTCCTTGAAGGTGACCTTGTATAGGTCAAGCTCTCCCTGAGGGTAGACCCCGGTCACGTTGGCGGGGAGGCCGTCGTGGGCGATTACTTGATCCCCGACCTGCATCTCTCCGATCGGCTTCCACCCATCGGGAGTGACGCATCGCTGATCAACCCGGAGAGGACCACCACAGAAGAACACTTCAGCGAAGTGGACGATGCCGTCGATGTAGCTCATCTCCCGGTCCGGGTAGGCGCTGGCGTTGTACGGACCGCTGTAGTGGGTTGTGACTTGACCGTCGAAACCCGAACCTTGGAAGTCGAACTCGTACATCTCGCCGGTACCTCCGAAGTGGATGGCGTGGAAGTCACGCTTCTGCTCACGGCAGATGCGAGCGAGGCACAGAGCCACGGCCTTGGCCCAGACTTCACGGGCACCGCCCATCGAACCCGATCCGTCCTCGCAGACGATGATCGAACCCTTGGCGACCTTCTCGACGCCACGAAGCTGGTACTGGGTCAGGCCAGACTCCACATAGTCGCGCATCCACAGCGCACGCAGCGCCGGGTGAGCGAGACGCACGCCTTCGGAGATCATCATCCGTTCGAGATCGTTGCCCATCTCGATATCGAAGATCTCGTCGGCAGCGTGGTACACCTTGCGGTCCTGTTCAGCCATTGCTAGACGGGTCATGCTGCCGAAGAGTTCAGCGATCTTGCGGAACTTCTCCGAGTTGAGCTTCTCAGCCAACTCAAGACGCTTCTCGGGAGGCAGACGCTTGAGACCGCCAGGGTCGAGACCCCAGGCCACCGCAGCGGACTCGGCCGTCTCAGCCTCGGTCGCTGCTTCCTCCATGCCCTGCCGCAAAAGCTGCTGGACGTGAGGGATGCTCTCTTCGATCTGCTTGTCAAGCTGACCGGCAGTCTTCTTCATCTGCTCTTCGAGCCGACGCATCTGCTCTTCGATCAGGAACTTCTGGTCCTGAGGGTTGCCTTGACCCTTGCCCTGCTGGCCACCGGGCTGACCGGCACCGGGCTGACTCTGACCGGGCTGAGGCTGACCCTGGCCTTCGTCGTCGTCGTCGCCTTCGCCCTCGGGGTTCTCCTCGTCACCGCCGAGACCAGCCATGGCTGCAAGCTCAGCGTCAGTCGGGTCCTCGTACTCATCGAGATCCTGCTGAAGCTGACTGTGCTGCGCCATCTGCTGGATCATCTCGTTGATGGTCTCCTGGGCGTCCTGCATCTGGTCGAGGATCTCTTCCAGCTTGGGTTCCATGGAGGCAGCAGAGGCAGCGGCCTGGATCGGGTCACCGACCGTGTACGGGTGGACCTTGCGGAACTCGGTCAGGTCCATGGCCTCGTTCATGACGAGACCGTTGATCATGTGGGACGGTTCGACGGCGGCCTGGTCGACCAGCTTCGGTGCGCCCTTCACAAAGGCGAAGAAGTCGTCGCCCATCAGATGCTCACCGGATTCTGGTGCGAAGTTGCCAAGCTGGCGACGGGCCTCCTTGAAGGCCTTCATCTCCTTGACGACATCCTTCAGGTCGTCTCGGTCCCAGCGGTCGTTGTGGATCGTGTGCTTGCTGAGATCTTCGGGGGTTCGACCTTCGAGGTAGTTGCGAAGGAATTCACTACCAAGGCCTTCCTTCTTCCTGCGTGCCATGTTTGCTCCTGAGTTGTTGCTCAGATCCTTGTTGGGCATGTATTCGGGTTCCTGACGCTGTGAGGCGTTCTTACTTGTTCTTGCCTCGGCCACCGGCCACGAGGTCGGCAAGTTCCAGGTCGAAGCCGTCCATCAGAAGCTCCTTGGTGAAGCCGTCGATGGAACCGAGGAGAGCGACGGCGGTCGGCATGGTGCGACCTTCCTTCTGCGCCGACTCCTCGATCTTGGCGATGCGCTGCTTGGCACGCTTGGTCTTCGACCACAGTTCGGTCGCCTTGGCCTGACGCTCGTCCTCGGACTCCATCGTGGCAAGAACCTCTCGCCACTCCTTCTGCCAGTCGTGCAGATCGTCGTAGAGGCCCTGAAGTTCACGCTCCAGCGGGTCGGCCAGGTCGAGGCACATGGTCTGGACCTTGCGACGGGTGTCGTCGGCTTCCCAGAGCATGTGGGTCAGGACACGGCAGTGCCGGATGTCGACGGAGCCTTCGCCTTCGAGCCAGGCGAGAGCACGGATCACGTCGAGGGCGTTGCGCCAGCGACGGTCGGACGGCTCCAGGCCCTCGGCACGAAGCGAGATACGGAGATCGAACAGGCTGTCGGTGATGTTCTTGCCGACCTTGATCTTGCGGGACTCGACGTTGGCCTGAGCGAGGTCTTCGAGAGTGATCAGCGGCTCGGGGTCGTCGTCCCACTGAGCGGTGAGCATCTCGGTGAAAGAGTCACCGCCCTGAAGCGGTTCGACCCAGTGCCGGATGTGGAGACGGTCCCACATGGCGCCGAGTTCCTGCGACTCGGGAAGCTCGTTCGACGCCGAGAAGATCGAGATGAGCGGAAGATCCTTCGGACCCTCGTCGGTGTTGTACCGACGCTCGTTCATGGCGAGCAGCATCGAGTTCAGCACGGACGAGTTGCCCTTGAAGATCTCATCGATGAAGGCCACCTTGGCCGAGGGAAGCGCATGGTCGATGCGACGAACGAGGCGGGACTCGTTGATCAGCTTCTCCATGTCGGGCGGGCCGAACAGTTCCTCGGGCTTGGTGAACTTGTCGAGCAGGTAGTGGAAATACTGCCCGTCTCCCTGCTCGATGCCGCCGATGCGTGCGATGATCCGCTCGATGAGCGCCGACTTGGCGACACCGGGCGAACCAAGCTGGAAGTGGTGCTTGCGAGCGATGAGAGCCAGCAGGCCCGTCTCGATCGGCTGGGCACGTTCCAGAAGCTCCGTGCTCACAGCGTCACGCACTGCGAGGAACTTGTTGCTCAGATCCTTGTTGGACATGTATTCGGGTTCCTTCCTAAAGGGATTCGGTGATGAGTGCCAGTTCGTCCGGTGTCATCCGAAGTTCGCTGGCGATCTTAGCAGCCTGTCGGTCGATCAGCGCTGCATCTTGGAGATGCTTTCCCTGCTCAAGCTGTTCCATGGTGCAGGAGAAGGGAAACTTGTCTTGCCTTACTCGGACGAAGACCGGTTCGATCATCTTGCGTGAGGCGCTCAGTCTCCTGTAGCTGACCTCAACAACCGAACCGACCTCGGCATCGCCCGTTACTTTGCCGAGAGAGTGCATGTCGTCGCCGTCGTAAACGCCGACCTCGACGGAACCCTTGCCCTCGGTCTTCCCCAACACAACAGCGTCAACACTGTTGCGGAACTTGTGCTTGTAGATCTGGCCTTCGTAGTGAGCGTTGGCATCCTTGGGGCGGAACACCAACCCTTCACCGTTCTCGACTGCCACTTGCATGTACCCCTTGAGTTTCTCTCGGGGTTCGGTCCAGGTGCGGACCGCTTGGATCTTGTGGATACCCCAGGCCTCGATCATCATGTCGAGCATCTGGATGCGTTCCACGAAAGGCTTCTCCGAAAGCCCTGCCCGTGGCGTCTGCATCAGATCGAAGATGACGTAGCTGCTTCCGCAATACTCGCCGTCGAACTTCCACGGACGTTCGGGTAGGTGCTTCATCTGCTCGAAGAGCCAGGGACTAAGCGCTGCTTGTTCGCCTCGTTTGTTGAACCCCCGGATGCCTTGGTTGTCGATGGTGATGGTGAGGCGTTCGCCGTCGATCTTCTCCTGCATGACGTATGCGTCGGAGATGATGAGTCGCCGTGCCATCTCGACATCAGCGATGACGTAGCCTTTACTCATCAGCAGTCGATGCTGGGTTGGAAGTCGACCACCTTGTCAGAGCAGCTGTCGAACCTCGCCTTTACGATCATGGTGTGCTCAGGCTCTTCAGGCTCCTCGACTCCGCAGGCGGTGGCGAAGCCCAAAAGGGCGAGAGTGAGGATGAATAGACGCTTCATGGTTACTCCTGATCCTCCCCAGGCTCCAGGTTCTCGTCGGGCTTCTTGGTGTAGGCGAGGGTTCGCCCATCGGGAAGCTCGAACGTGATCTTGCTCATGCCCATCGGCTCGAAGCCGTCGATCGTGGCGCTGAGCATCGGAAGCTCAGAGGGATCGAGTTGACCAGGCACGCCTTCCTTCTCGGGGATCTCGATCCAGTCGGACTGGGGCTTGCCCTGGTCGTCGTAGACCCGCATGTAGATCCCGCTGCCGCCCTCTTCGGAGATCCACATGATCGGGTAGTGATCCGGGTAACGATCAGCGTCGGGATGCTCTTCGAGATCCTTCTTGGCCTCTTCCAGAACCTCGGTGAGTTCGGAGTCGTCCAGTTCGATGCCCATGTCACCGAGCATCGAAGAGAGACGTTCACGACGGAGACGAGCAAGAGCTTCACGCTCGGCCACAGTCTCTTCATCTTCGGCCACTTCGTCGCTCATGACGATCGTGCCGTCCTCACCCACCGTCCCGCCAAGCACGGCGAGGAAATCCTCGTCCAGCTTCTCGGACTCGATCTCCTCAGTGGACTTCACAGCATCGG
>Ga0181380_1001165_pt1 | contig 11631 bp, 18 predicted proteins | sample 3SPOviralmetaG_FD_130116 | JGI IMG/M metagenome (GOLD analysis project Ga0181380, IMG submission 130116) | Marine viral communities from the oligotrophic San Pedro Time Series (SPOT) site, San Pedro Channel, CA, USA - 3 SPOT_SRF_2009-08-19 | ecosystem: Environmental > Aquatic > Marine > Strait... | reverse complement strand
TTTATCAGCATATAACGGAACAGGTCAAATTTTAGTAGGCAGTCAAAATGTAGAAATAAAAACTGGTGTTAATCTAATATTCAAAGTTCAATCTAATGAGATAATTTCATTAAATAATACTGCTGTTAGTTATAATAGAAAAATAGGATTGAATTCAAATCCAATCAATTTTGGTTCGGCAACAGACGCTAATCATCAAATATTATATTCTGGAAGCAGTGCTGGTATGGACGGCGTGTTAATAAGGGGATTTGGTAATGGTGGTGTTCCTTTTTTTAGATTACAATCCAGTGATGGGTCTGTTAATTTATTAGATGCTTACACAGATAAAATAAATATTCTGGGAAAAACAACTATACAACCATCAACAGATATATATACTAATGATGAATTTATGCTCCATATTAAACCATTTCAAGGTAAAGATTGTAGGGTTTGTATTGAAAGTGATATGAATAATAGCGGTGGTGAAAGTCATAATCCATCACTTATATTCAAACAGGATGGAGGAGGGATTAAAATGGAGCAGGGGTTAAATACGAACAATCAATTTTATTTCTTTCACCCACAAACCAGTGCTACTTGGAGCAGATTTAGATTTCACTGCGGTTCAGCAGACACAAATAGCAACGGACAACCCACAGACGCATCATTAAGATTAAGTATTGAAAAAGACCAAGTTATTATTTATAATTCACTTGTATTCAACGCTGGAATTACGGATACAGCATCTATAACTTATAACAATGCTAAACTATTAGCAGTTAATATAGTAGAGGGAGGAGAATTTAGAATAGATAATGGTTCAACGGGTTCTAATTATTTTAAAACAATAGCACAAGGTTCAGGAGCGAATGGTAGAACCTTCTTCTTCGAGCAGGGTGGCGACAGCGGACAAAGCAACGGAGGAGCGTTCCAAGCACAATGTAGTCAGGGGAAGGTGTTATTTCAAAGTGATAGGAATTTAGTTGTATATAATAGTAATGGTTCTGTTGCTTTTTCAGCGAACGATAGTAAAAACGCACATTCATCAAGAGATTATAAAACAAATATAAATGATTTAGTAGAAGATGAAAGTGTTAATGTAATTAAACAAATAAAACCAGTATCATTTGAATATAAAGAAGAATATTATGATGATTTAGATAAATGTTCCAATTGTAATTGTAATGTTAGAAAAGGATTTATATGGGAGGATATTAAACCTATATTACCACAATCCGCTAAATCCGTTAATATGAATAATCCTGATTACCCTATGACAAAATTATTAGACCTAAGAGAAATTATACCAGATTTAGTTAAAACAGTTCAATACCTAATGAATAAAGTAGAAACACAATCTAATTTAATATCAAATTTACAATCACAAATTAATATCTAATCAAATAATATATATGACTATTACTTGGAAACAATATTATAATGGTTTTTCAGATGAAGATATTGATAAAGCAAAATATAATGTAATAAAAATAACTGAAAAAATGTTAGAATTACATGAAAAAATTAATGATGAAAATAAAGATAAAATTAAGGAAGTAATAGATAGATTACATATGAGTAGGTCTTGTATTGAATATTATTATAGTCTATAATTAAATATTAAAATATATGTATATAATATATGGATATAGAACAATTAAATTATGATTTTGGTAAAGTAGAAGATAAAACTTTTCAAGATATTAAGAAACAAAATGTATCAGATAAAATAGATTTAAAAGCAGAAATGTTTGATTATATGATTGGTGATAAAACAAGTTTAAGATATGAATATGTAAAAACAATAGAAGATGTAAATGAAAGAATAGAACAAATGATAATTTTATTATCTGATTTTTTACCAGTAGGATTACCAGATGAATTTTATGATTGGTATGCTCGTGAGTGTTTGGGATTACAATATACTAAATTTGAAATTAAAGATAGAAAAAGAAAATACAAAATACAAAGAAAACGAGAGTTAGAAAAGAAAAAACAAGAAGATAAATTAAAAAAGAAAAGATTACAATACACTAAAAAAAATACAATTATTACATTCTAAAATCTTTTTCTAATATATATATATATATAATGAAAACATTAGAAGAGCATAAAAAAGATTTTTTAAGAGAGGCAGTTGAATATGATACAGGTAGAAAAGATGAAGATTTCCATTATTATATGAGAAAAAATAATTTAGAACATCTTTTAAGCGAAACACAAATTCAAGATAGAAATAGGGAAAATAATAGTTTAAATAGTTTAGGATTAGTAGCAGGTATAGCAATACCATTAACTTTTGGTGCTATTTTTGGTGCTAATAAAATTATGAAAGAAATTAATAATATTGGTTTGGGTGAAACTTATTCACCAAGTTTAGAAGAACAAGTTTCTGCTTATGTTATAGGTGATTTAACAGCAAAAGCATTAAATATTATTGATGATAGTGCTTTAAGTGGAACTAATACAAGACCTATGCCTCGTGCTGATAATCATTTAGGTCAAGATTTAGGTATTATAAGAAAAGAAAGATTTTTAAATCAACCATTAGGATTACCAACAAGGTCAAATACTATTACTGATACAGGTAAAACAAAATCATTTAATCCTTATGTTGAAAATACACGACTTCAGAATGAAGCAGGGTTAAGATTAGAAGATATTGATGCTGTTTCAGGAAGACAAGGATTATATCCACCAAGAGAAGTATAAAATGCTTTTGGTATTACTTTTGTAAAAGTATAATTAATTTTTTTTTCTATTATAATAATATATGTCAAACTACGCAGATTATTTTGGAGAATTAGCAAGTAAAGGAAGTAAAGATGAAGAACAAACAAATATGGATTATGGTTCTATATTAAATCATAAATATAATACAGCAAGAAGAAAATATCAATACACACACCCTAATCAATTAAGAAGTATGACGGCAAGTCATACAAAAAAAGTATCTCATTCTAAACAAAATGATTTATTAGGTGCTATTGAAATGCTTACATATAAACCACCAGAGATTTTACCTATTAGTGAATATACTAAACAAACCAAAGTCCCTACTTATGGAAGCGGTAAAAAGAAACCTTTTGTTATTAGTGAAACAGAAAATCTAACAAAACCACCTTCTAATAAGAAACCTATTGAACCAGTAAAACCACCAGTAAAACCACCTGTAAAACCATCAGTAAAACCTAAATATGATACAAGTAAAGAAGATGATATGTTAAAAAATTTAATTAAACAAGGATTAGCAACAGTTCCAAAACGAAACGATAAAGTCCCTGATAGAGTATTGAAATTAGAAGCACAACAAAAGAAAGATAAAGCACTTATGGATAGAGTAAATAAACCATTAGTATCTAAACCTAAACCTGTAATAAGAATGGGATTTAAAGGTGAAAATAATGCTCCTATTGTTTCCACTATATAAATAAAATATCTTATAATAATATATGTCTAATACAAGAGGAAGTAATTTAATATGTATTCGTAGTAGAGATTTAACTAATACAAATGATTTAGGTAATACTGGTAGAATGGTATTACAGCAACCAATAGAAGCAAATACTAATGAAAAATTATATGTATGTGTATTATCAGCAACTTTTCCTAATTCTTGGTATAATCTATCAACTTATTTAAATAATAATACTATATCTTTTAAAGAAACAAATGATAATGAATTTAAAGTAATTATATTAAATGAAGGTTCTTATGATATTTATGAATTAATTGATGAAATAAAATCTAAATTAGAAGCAAATTCAACTAATTCATTAACATATACATTAACTTATAATGAAATAACTAATGCTATTAATATAACACATTCTAATACAAGTTCTAAAACTACTATATTTGATTTTACTAATAGTTTATCTTGTAGAAGAACAATTGGTTTTCTTTCAAATATACAAACAATAAATAGTTCTAATACAAGTATTACAAGTGATAGAGCAGTTGATATTACTGATACATATAATAGTATTTATGTAAGATTACCAAATTTATCTAATCAGAAAGTTATAGAAAGTTCTACAAAAAGATATTCAAATATAGTAGCACATATACCAGTCCCATTAAGTAGAAATACAATTTTTACTTATGAACCTTCAAAACCTTTTTGTATGGAATTAAACCAAAGAACTATTAGTGCTATTGATATAGCAATTACTTTTCAGAATGAAGAACAATCAGTTCATTTTGGTAAAGGAGATTGGGAATTAAATTTATTAATTGAATATAAATTAAATATGGAAAAAACAGCACCACCACATACAATACATAGACAATTAATAAAACAAATGAAAAATTATGAAATGAAACAAAAGAAAGATAATGATAATATTGATGAAATTAAAAAATTAATCAAGTCATTAAAATAATATATTATATTAATATATGGGTTTCTTTAAATCAATAGGACAAAAAATCTCAAAAGGAGCAAGGTTTATAGGTAAAAAAGCATTAGTAGGTTTAGATTATGGTATTCAAGGTTTAAAAAAAGCAACCGATATTGCTGATAAATACACATTAGGATTAGACCATTTTATACCATATTATTCTGCTATTAAAGCAGGTATAGATGTAAGTGATAATATTAGAAAAATTATAAAAGGAGAAGAAAAATTAAATGCTACAAGTTTAATTAATATGGGTTTAGATGTAGCACAAGGTGCGATGTCCTTACACGGTGGTAAAGCAGAATTACAAGGATTAGAAGGTGGATATAAAATGTTTAAACGAGCAAGAATGACTGGTTCAAGTTTAAAAGAAGCAAGTCAAATCGCAGGTGGTAGAATAATAAGAGGATATGGATTACATAAAGAACAATTAAAAGATATGGGAAGGCAAGGTATAAGAGGTATTGCTAATGTAGCAAAAGCAGTTCGTAAAGGCGACCCTATCGCAATAGCAAAAACTGCTGGTGGTATATCAGCGGGAGTAGGAGCAGTAGAACTTAAAAAACAAAGTAATATTGAAGTAGCACAAAAACAATTACAAGATAATCAGATTAATAGTCAAAAAACACCACCACCAAGAATATTACAAAGACCAAAAGAACCTGTAAAACAAGCACCAACAATCACACCACGACCTCCATTAGTTTATACTAAAACAGGTATATATATGAATGGTAAATTAGTAGGTTAAAGGTTTTTAACAAAACTTAACAATTTTTTTTTAAAATAAATATCTATTGTAATAATATATAATGGAATATTATGAAATATTTTTAAATAGTGCTAATGCGGTTAGTGGTTCATCAACACCCCATAGTTGTAGATTTAATTTAGGAAGTGTAAATAATTTTATACCAAATGCTTATATTTTTCAAAATTCTAATTATTGTTTTGTTAAGGTTAAATATTTTTCAGTTGAAGAAACAACAACCGCATTTAACACCGCAGGGACAGGAACTATATTAGTAGAATTAAATGGTTCTCTACCAAATTCAGTTAGGAGTAATACTTTATCATCTTCTAATCCTAATAATATGCTACAATCAAATATTATAGGTATAGTTCCAACTTCAATTGCCGATAATACATATAGTTCTAATACATTTGATAATGATTTTGTAAAATGTAATAATATATTAAATGGAGATATTAATATTAATTTAAAAGACCAAGATGGAGCATTTTTAGCATTAACAGCAAGTAAAGCGTGGGTTATGTTAATTTGTGTAGCATTTGAGAAAGAAAATGATTTATTAAATTATAATTAATTATTTTCTCAAAAGATTATATATGGTTGATAAAAAATATCCAAAAAGATATATTCCAAAAGGTTTAAGTGAAGCAGATAAAAAGAAACAAAAGAAGCAATTAGATAAATCTACAAGTGATTATAAAAAAGGTAAATTTACTGAAAGAAAAAAATTAGAAAGTTTTAAATCAAAACCAAGTGGATATGTTGAAAAGGTTAAAAAGAAATTAAATATAACATCTGCTACAACAACAAATATAGCAAATAAATTAGGTAAAACAGATAAAAGAAAGAAAGAAATAAAGAAAGGATTAGAAGAAATCAAGGATAAAGGTGAAGGTGCTTTTTTTTCAAGTGGTTCAAGACCAAATCAAAGTCCTCAAAGTTGGGGTATAGGTAGATATAGTAGTGTATTAACAGGAGGTCCAAGTAGAAAAATTGATAAGAAAATAGTAGATAAATATAATATACCACTTATTTAGATTTTGGACTAACCTTTTTCTTAAAAGGTTAAAAATATAATCTATAATATATTATAATGGAATTAAAATTATATAAACCTGTTGTTTCAAATAGAAAAGAAAAGAAATATATGGTATTAACAAAGAAAGGTGTAATACATTTTGGAGCAAGAGGATACGGACAATTTAGAGATAAATTAGGTTATTATTCAAAGTTAGACCATAATGATAAACAACGAAAAGAACGATATTACGCAAGACACGGAGATAGAAATACAACAAATAAAGAAAGTGCTAAATATTGGTCGCATAAAATACTTTGGTAATACTTTTAATAAAAGTATTGTCAAAAAGATTGTAATTGGTGAATAAAAATGTTATATATTAATATATGTCTTTAATAGAAGAAGAAGTTGATGGAAGTGTAGATATAAAAAAATTTAATTTTAAATGTGATGATGTAATAGACCCTGAAATACCTAAACCATTAGCAGGTTCAGAGGAAGGATGGTTTAGAATGGCGATAATAGGAAAAAGTGGTTCAGGAAAAACAAATTTATTAAGGTGTTTGACTGAAAGAGGAGGTAAGAATAGGATATATTGTAAAAGATTTAGTAATGTATTTTATATATCACCAAGTATAAAATCTATGGATAAGAAACCAAAATTAGATGAAAGTAATTTTTATAGTTCATTACAAGATTTACCTGAAATATTAAATAGAATACAAAATGAAGAAGATAAAGATGGTAGAACATTATTAATAATAGATGATTGCTCCCACGAATTAAAGAGAGATGCTAATGAAGATATTAAAAAACTGTTTCAAAATAATCGTCATTTAGGAAGACCTTTATTAGATGATAATGGTAATCAAATAGAAAGTGGTTCTGTTAGTGTAATAATAATAGCACAACGATTAAATAATTTACCAAGACAAATACGCAGTCAAATTTCACACTGGGCGATATATGACCCAAGACATACAAAATCAGAATTACAAACTATTTTTGATGAACTTATCCACTGTGATAAAAATATATTTAATCAAATATTAGATAGAACATATAAAACACCATATAATTTTATGTTTATAGATACTAATAAATCAAAAATTTATAATGGTTTTAAAAAAGAATTTATAATAGGTCAAAAAAATTATCTTTGATATATATATAATGAAAAAGAAAATGAATGAAGAAATGAAAAAAGGCGGTATGTCTTGGATGGAAGCACTAAAAGCGTGGAACAAAAAACACGGTGGAAAATATCAAATCCCTAAAAAAGGAACAAGTGGTTATAATGAAGTAAAGGCGATGATGAAATAAAAATATTTTAATATAGTATATGAAACCAATTTTTAAACCGAGAAAAGAATTATCCAAATCACAAAAAGATTTAATGAAAATACATAAGAAACATCATACAAAAAAACATTTAGATTATATGAAAAAGAAAATGTTAGAAGGATATTGTTTTCAGCAATCGCATGAACTCGCAAAAAAAAATATTGATAAATAATATATATGATAGGAGCAGAATTAATAGCAATTATTAGTGTATCAGCAACAGCATTAGGTGGATTATTAACAAGTTTATTCCATTCAATAAGTTTATCAAGATGTAGTGAAATATCGTGTTGTGGTTGTATGTGTAAGAGAAATGTTTTAAGTGAGGACGCATATTTAAGTGAAAGTGATAAAGCATCACATAATATACAACCAATATCACCAACAATATCACCAAGAAATATTATTAATTAAATAATGGATTATTTTTTTTTATCTGTTATTATTATATGAATAAACAAGATGATAAATCAGAAATTTTTAAATTAAGTAAAAAAGATAGAAATATATTAATTAAAATTGATAAATCTAATAAATGGAAAGATGTGAAAGGTATAGATGATATTGATAATGAATTACAAGATTTAGATATATATGATGATTTTATTGGATTAGGTTGTAGCAAATATTTAAATGAAGCAGGACAAAATGGTAATCTTAATATTGATGAAATGTTTAGAAATTGTAGAGAAGCAGAAAAGGTAAGGGTTCGTGTAAAGAAAAAACAAAGGAAAGAAAAAGCATCAAAAGCAAGAAAAGGTGGAAAAGGAAATATTGGTTCATTACTTAAAACGAATAAGGAAACACCAAAAGATATAGATAGTAAGCAAATAAAAGAAGAAAACCCTATTATTACAAAGGCAAAAGATGTCGGTAATAAAATTAAAGATGCTTTAACTAAATCAGTTAAAGGTGATGATTGGAAAGATTATATTTTAAAATTAGGATTAGATGTTGGATTGAATACTTTATTTGGTGTAATAATAGGTGTAATGGAATATACTATTGAAAATCCTGTTGGTGGTATTGCCCTTACTTCCTCATTATTAGGGATAATAGGTGGTATATATAAATATATTAGTGAAACAAAAATGGGTAAAGCAATTATCGGTAATATATCAAAATGGATAAATGGAAAAATGAATGAATTGTATGATTATCTTATGGGTAATGATATTAAAGTTTTGAAGAAAAAGAAAAAACCATTAGGTAGAGGTGGTGGTAGTAAAAAAGATGATGATGATGATGATGATAGTGGTGGTGGTGGTGATGAATATATAATTGATACTGATGAATTAAATATTGATACAGAACAATCAACAGAAGAAAATGAAATTAAAGAATTACCACAAGAACAACAACAAGAACAACAACAAGAACAACAATCAGCACCTCAAAGTGAAACAACTCAATTATTAAATTATTTAATATCAAGTCAGACAATAGCACAAAACCAAGCATTAGTTAATACAAATTTAGAAACATTATTTAAACAACAAGCAAATAATCCATTAACAGAAACACCAAAAACAGAAACACCAAAAACAGAAACAGAAACAGAACCAATAAAAACAGAAACAGAACCAATAAAAACTGAAAATGTTATAAATGAAGCACCAGCAACAAATACAGAACCAATAAATCCAACTGAAACATCAACAGATAATAGTAGTTATTCAACATATTTAGGAGGTGCTGTCGGTGGATTGATTGGTGGATATGGATTTTTTAAAAGTAATATATTTGGTTCTGTTCCAGTTCAACAACCAGTTCCAGTTCAACAACCAAATCCATTCGCAGATTTAAGAATACCTAATCCAAATAATAATGCTGAAAGTTTATTAGCACCAAGAGGTAGAATTGAACCAAGATATAATACTCTACAAACAGAACCAATACAAACAGAACCAATAGAAACACAAACAGAACCAATACAAACAGAACCAATAGAAACACAAACAGATTTAACAACCGAAGATATGAGAAAAGCACAAAATCAATTAAAGAATTTTAAAAATAAATTAAAAGCAGAAAGAGAGAAAGAAAAACAATTAAAAGATAGAATGGATAAACAAATTAGAGATATGGATATTAGAGGTAGTGCTTGGGGTTTAGTTAATCCAGCAAGTATGGGAAAGACTGCTACAACTACTATGGACGGATTAAGAAGTATAATTCAAGGTATAGGTGCGGTTGATAGTTTAATGATGAAAGAAAGAGAACAACAAACCTCATTAATGGAAGATATTGAAAACCAAGCAGTAAGAAATTATGAAAACTCTCAAATATTAAATGAAAAAAATATATTATTAGAGAAACAAAATGAAGATATACGAACAGAACTATCGTTAATTAGAGCAAGAGAAGGATTAGAAGAAGAAAGAAAAATGACCCAAAAAGAAGTGGATGCTATTAAAAAGCAAGAAATGAGGGAAAGGGAAATTGAAAGGGTTCAACAGGAACAGAGAGAACAGAGAGAACAAGTAGAAGAACAAGTAGAAGAACAAGTAGAAGATAGTCCTGATGTATCAAGTGCTACAATTTCTATTACTGGTAAAAAAAGAGGTCCTAAACCGAAGATAGACAGTAAAGATGCTGAATTAATAAAAGAAACATTAAATATTAAAAAAGGTGGATTAACAATAAAAAAAGTTGAAGATAAAATTCAAACATTACCACCTGTAATAGGCGACCAAATAAAAAGATTAATAACTTCTATTAGAGTAGAACAAGGAACAAGTGAAGAAAGAAAATCAAACAATTTAACACCAAGTGAAGAAACAATTTTAGCAGATATTTTAAGACAAAATAATTAAAATATATATATAAATTATAATGGAAAATAATTGTGAAGATAAAAAAGATTATACAATAGAAAAAGCAAGACCTAAAAAGAATAAAAAGAAAATTGAAGAAAATATGAAAGATAATCCTATGTATTTTGTTTTTGGTGAAAAGATTTTAACTATTAATAAAAATAAAATCTAATGTAATATTATATGTTAGGATTTATTAAATCGGTGTTTAGACCAGTTGGAATGATTGGTAATAAATTAGTTAATAGAATTGGTAGTATTGGAAGTAAATTAGCAAGAGGTTTTAAAGCAGTTTATGCTGGAGAACCTATTGGTAATATAGGTAGAGTTGGGCGTGAAAGTGTAATCCGTGCTGGTAGAGAAAGTAAATTTGTTAATCTTCCTGTTTTTGAACCATCTGGAAATAAAAGACTTTTAAGAGGAAGTGATTATATGTCTAATAACGCTTTTATTGGTTATTAAAATATATTAGTATAATATAATGTTTAGTTTTATTCGTAGAGCATTTAGACCTATTGGATTTATAGGTAGTAAATTAAAGAATTTGTTTAGAATAGGAAGGAAAGCGGAAATAGTAAGAGAAGCAAGAATTGTCCCTGACGCAATAAGAGTTCCTAATTATAATCCAGACCATATTGATTATGCTACAAAATATAAAGATATTTGGGGTCAAAATATAATAAGAGATTGAAAAAAAAATATATTAATATAATATAATGTTTGGTTTTATTCGTAAAGCATTTAGACCGATTGGATATTTAGGACAAAAATTAAAGAGTGTTTTTTCATTAGGTAGAAAATTTAGTGGTGTAAGAGATGTAAGAAATAGTGCTGGATTTGTTAATTTAGCACCTGATGGATTAAGGTTTAGACCACAGGGACAAGAGGTAATGTTAGGACAAGGTCAAGCATTTTTCCCTAATTATACACAAGCAGTTAATCAATATAAATATCCTGTTTAATACAATCAGGAATGTAATATTTTTTACAAGTATGAACTCCGAATTTAATTGTAATACCATTAATTTTTTTTTGATTAGTCAATTTACAAAATATAAATCTTAAATGATTTCCAACTGGTTTTTGACTTTTTCTCATATTACTCCAATTAGAAAAATTTTTAAATGTTTTTCTTAATCTACTTTCATTATCTTCTAATATATCTTTATTATAATCACATTCTATATCGTTATTTTGTGTTCCACCATAAAAATAATATCCTTTATCGTCTTTATGAATATTTTTTAATTTATTAATCATATTTTTAGAAACTAATACTGCATCATCGTAATTAAAAGTTAGTTGACA
>Ga0181380_1001164_pt1 | contig 11632 bp, 10 predicted proteins | sample 3SPOviralmetaG_FD_130116 | JGI IMG/M metagenome (GOLD analysis project Ga0181380, IMG submission 130116) | Marine viral communities from the oligotrophic San Pedro Time Series (SPOT) site, San Pedro Channel, CA, USA - 3 SPOT_SRF_2009-08-19 | ecosystem: Environmental > Aquatic > Marine > Strait... | reverse complement strand
GTTCAAAAGGGTTCGGCAGGTTCCTCTGCTTTTCCTTCTGGAGATTGGGCAGCAAAGATATTTAATCAGACTGACGCATCTACAGAGCATGGATTAGTAGTTGCTAACCGCTGGCAGAATGATACTTCTACTGCCTTTGAGGTTGGGGGGCTGCTAGATGATGGCAATGGTTTTGATACATGGATGAGGGTAGCTGGTGACGGAAAAGTAGGCATAGGAACTGCATCACCGTCCAGCCTACTAACAATCTCAGGCGCTGAAAGTGCAATGATACAGTTGCAGGAGTCAGGCACTAACCGTGGCGCTATTGGTATTAAAAGCAACGAGATTTTTATAGCTGACGCTGTTGGTGGTCTACGCATGTCAGGCTCTGGCACTAACAATGTTATCCCCTGTACCAGTGCTGGTGTTGGCACAGATGATGTTACAGACCTTGGAGCAAGCAGCAATCAGTTTGATGACGTTTATGCTTCGGGTACAGTTCAGCCTTCAGATAGAAACTTAAAACAAGACATTGAAGAACTTTCAGAAGCTGAGTTGCGTGTTGCAACAGCCTGTAAAGGGTTGATTCGCAAGTACCGCTGGATTAAAAGAGTAGAAGAAAAAGGTGACAACGCTCGTATCCATGTCGGTATCATTGCACAGGAACTTCGTGATGCCTTCACTGCTGAAGGTTTAGACGCTGGCCGCTATGGTATGTTTATCAGCACTACATGGTGGGAAACTAATGAGGAAGTGGCGGCAACGGAAGAACACGATGCTTACATAGATAGAATTATATATGACACTGCGGAAGAAGCCCCAGAAGGAGCCACAGAGGTTACTAAACTGGCTGTCCGTTACAATGAGCTACTCGCCTTTATTATTGCAGCATTGTAAGATGATTGATCCCGTCACAGCCATCAGCATAGCCACTAACGCGTTTGGTACTATCAAGCGCATGGTAGCTGCTGGTCGTCAAGTGGAGGATACACTAGGACAGATAGGGCGCTGGTATGGCGCTGTAAGTGATTTAAATGAATGTCAACGCAGAGCAGAAAACCCACCATTGTTTAAGAAGATTGTTGCATCACAATCTGTTGAGCAAGAAGCAATGCAGGTATATGCTCACCAAAAGAAAATACAACAACAAGAGAAAGAGCTTAGAGAACTCCTGATGTACACCTATGGTACAACAGGCTACAAGGAGTTAGTAGAGTTGCGTAGGAAGATTAAAGAGCAACGAGAGAAGACCGTATACGCGCAGGAGCGCAAGCGTAAGGCAGTATTCTGGAACACTATACAGATCACAGGCATCCTCGTATTAGCCACTGGTCTTTACTTAATAATCTCTTGGATCATAGGACAAGGAAATGGATGAACAAACTAAAGACGTACTAGACATAGCAGCAGGCTCTACAGCATTAATGACAATGATAGCTTGGCTGCCGCCAGTAGCGTCTTTGTTGACGATTGTGTGGCTGGGTATTCGCATCTACGAGTCTGACACTGTGCAGAAAGTAGTGCATGGCAAGAATCAGCTTGACAAACAAGACTAAACAGTGTATAATATATGAGTATTTTAAATAGTTTAATAGGGCCAGTGACAGGTCTTTTAGATAAATTCATTGAAGATAAAGATAAGAAAAATGCTATCGCCTTTGAATTAGCTACTATGGCTGAGAAGCATGCTCAAGAATTAGCTAAGGGTCAGATAGAGGTCAACAAGACTGAAGCAGCACACAAGAGTTTATTTGTGGCTGGCTGGCGACCCGCTATAGGCTGGATATGTGGACTAGCCTTACTCTATTCTACTATCCTAGCTCCAATACTAGGCATCTGGTTTACTGTCCCACCTGTTGATAGCTCATTACTCACAAGTGTACTGATGGGTATGTTAGGCTTAGGTGCTATGCGTACAGTAGAGAAGACTAAGAACGTACAGAGAGAACGATAATGGGTGGAGGAAGCTGGACTAGAAACAAACGAATTAACGATGCAGTTGCTACTAGAGCAGCTTTGCGTCCTTCTCCGTCTGCTGTGCAAGGTGCTAACATAAGTCCTCTTAGTTCTACAGAATTTAAAATGGTAGACATTACGGACAGTAGTGGTAAAGTAATTGGACAAAGCCGTCAGCCCATTGTTACAGGAGGAAGAAAAGCTAAGTTTTATTCAGAAATGTCTGCGGCTGAGAAAAAAGCAGTAGATAATATAGAATCTGGAAAAGCTCCTTCTTTAACCTTAAATACTTATGGCGGCATAGTGGCTCCTACTTATTCATCAGGTAGGACTTACGATTCTCCTGACCAAGCATTAGCTGGCTTAGGTTCTTTTCTTAGGAACATAGACAAAAGTGTTAAAAAAACTGCCTCTAAAATAAACTACAATCAGTTTGATCCAGGTGACTTTGCTAGAGCAGGTTATAGCGGCCCTTCTAGTGTAAGCAACAGAGCAGCAACAGAAGCAACTGCTGAGTACATTACTAAAAATAAAATACCCCCTTCTATAGAAAAGGATGGTCAGACTCTGTATTTAACTACAGGGTTAAGCGAAGATGTTTTAGCTAGAACTTTAGGCGATGACTATAAAGCATCTGGCTCTTACGAGGCTTACGGCCCAGTAGGTACTTACTCAACAGTCTATCAAAAACCACAAAGTGTTTTATCAAGCATTAATCCTGTTGTTAGAGCAGCTCTTGCTGCCGCTACTGGCGGTCTTTCTGAAGGTTTTATAACAGGCGCTAAAGCAATAAGCGGAGAGACTCTTCACGGTGGAGATTATCTTTCTTTAGCTGTTCCTGCCCTACAGAAAGCAGGCATGCTAGTTCCTCCAGAAGCAGGAGCCACAGGCGCAGCAGCGGCTGGTAAAGGCATAGCAGGTCTAGGATATGCTGACTCTGTGGGTCTATTGAGCGCAGCAGCCACGGGCGATCCTACAAGCTTTATTGTAGGTAAGTTTGGTAACGAAGCCCTTGACAAAGCATTTGAGGACATCCCTGTAGACTCGGACTTGTTAGGTAGATTCCAAGCTGATGATGTTAAAGCAGGCATGGTTAAGGTCGTTGATAAACTAGCTGGCGGTGCAGACTTTGACGAGGCACTTGTTGCTGGCTTAGGTAAGTATGTTACAGAAGGTGGCGGTTTAAACTTAGACGGTATGGACGTTGATTTAGGAGTTGTTGAAGACATTGCTCAAGCACTTGCTAAACAGCTTGAGCCTGCGTTAGATGCTCTTTCAGCCGTAGATACAGCAGTTAGGCAAGGTTTATCTGAGTTTGATGATGAAGTATTACAAGAAATTACACAACCTGTAGGCGATGTTCTGTCTTCCGCAGACACTGCTGTTAGACAAAGTTTATCTGAGTTTGATGATGAAGTATTGCAGCCTATTACACAACCTGTCGGAGATGTTATTGAAGACGTAGGCCAAGCAATAGGCGATGCTTTTAGTGGTTTAAACTTTAAACCCAACTTAGGACAGTTTAGAAGAGTGTCTGACACAGGCGTGTCTGCTCCTTCTCCTACACGAACAACAGATCAAATATTTGGTGATGACTTATTTAAGTTTGAGACAGAGATAGGCATATCCTACCCTAATGAAGAAGAGTATGTAGACCTAGAAGCAAATCCTTTTAATGACTCTTTAGAATTAGAACTAACATATCCAGATTCTACAGAGGAATCTGATGGCTTTTTTGAAGGCACAATTTACGAGCAACAACCACGGAGCTACAATTTCTAATGACTTACTTACAACTTGTTAATAGCGTATTACGCAGACTGCGGGAGAACGAAGTAACCACTGTTGGTCAGACTTCTTACTCTAAACTTATTGGTGAGTTTGTCAATGATGCTAAACGTACCGTAGAAGACTCCTACGATTGGACTGCTCTCCGTACTACACTGACTGTTTCAACCACAACAGACACGTTTAACTATGTGCTGACTGGTTCTCAGAACAGAATGAAAGTGTTAGATGTTATTAATGACACCTCAGACTTCTTTATGCAGTATCGTGCCTCACGCTGGATGGACAATGCTTTTTTGATTGAGACCCCGCCTCTGGGTACTCCACAGTTCTACAGCTTTAACGGTGTCGATGCTAATGGCGATAACGCTGTTGATGTGTACCCAAAGCCTGACGCTGTGTATCAGCTACGCTTTAATGTGGTACTGCGTACTTCAGACTTTACAGAAGATGCAGAAACTCTGGCAGTTCCTCCGTCTCCTGTCATACAACTAGCTACTGCGTTAGGTGCTAGAGAGCGTGGAGAGACTGGAGGCACTAGCGCAGCAGAGTTGTTTGCACTTGCGGATAACACACTAGCAGATGCTATTGCTATTGACGCTGCTCAACATCCTGAAGAAACTATCTGGTATTCGTAAATGGCACAACAACTACAAAACATTACAGTAGCTGCACCAGGGTTTTTTGGTCTTAACACACAGGATTCCCCAGTAGGCGGTAATCCCTCGTTTGCCGCTGTTGCAGATAATTGTGTTATTGATCAACTAGGCCGCATTGGTGCGCGTAAAGGCTGGGAAGCTGTTTCTACCAATGGCGGTGCTGTGTTAGGTAGTAGCCGTGGTATTGAGACTGTGTACGAGTACAATGACAGGTCTGGCGATAAGGTTGTTTTGTCAGCAGGTAACAATAAAGTATTCAAAGGTACTACAACCTTAACAGACATTACTCCTAGCGGCTATACACCTACCGCTAACAACTGGAAAGTAGTAGCACTGAACAATCATGTATACATGTTTCAACAAGACCATGAGCCATTGATAGGAACAGACGAGTCAGGCTCTTTTGTATTAGAAACTATGTCAGGTCACAGTCACAGCACAGGCACTGCACCAGAGGGCAACGAAGTCTTAGCGGCCTACGGTAAGTTGTTTGTAGCTGGCGTTACAGGCGATAAGCACACTGTCTATTGGTCTGACACGCTTAACGGCCATGCTTGGACAGGAGGCCTTTCAGGCTCGTTAGACGTTACTTTGGTATGGCCTACAGGCTCTGACGAGATAGTGGCTCTAGCGGCCCACAATGGATTCCTAATCATCTTTGGTAAGAATTCTATACTTGTGTACTCTGGTGCATCCACTCCTGCCTCTATGACGCTTACAGACACCATAGAAGGCGTTGGTTGTATTGCTCGTGACTCAGTACAGCATACAGGCACTGACATTATATTCTTGTCAGACGCTGGTGTACGCAGCTTTGGTAGGACTATACAAGAGAAGTCCATGCCTATGCGTGACATCAGCAAGAATGTACGCACTGACTTATTAAGCCTTGTGTCTTTACAGGTAAACCCTATTAAGTCTCTCTACAGTTCTGACAATGCTTTCTACTTGTTGACGCTACCAGATAGCAACACTGTGTATTGTTTTGATATGCGAACTCCTTTAGAAGATGGTTCTCACCGTGCTACTACTTGGTCTAGTATGTATCCTTTGTCGTTTGCTGTGTTAGAGGACGGTAAGATATATATTGGTATCTCTAGCGGAATAGTAGAGTACAAAGGATTTATAGATGGTGCTGTTAAGTATGAGTTGAGATACTTTAGCAATGCTATGGACTTTGGTAACACTTCTAATCTGAAGTTCTTGAAGAAGTTTAACTTAACTATTATTGGTGGAAAGAACACACCCACTACATTGAACTGGGGCTATGACTACACAGCAAATTACACTAAACAAGCGTTTACATTCGGCTCTAGTAACACTGGCGAGTATGGTGTTTCTGAGTATAACACTACAGCAGAGTACACCGCCTCTATTCTAATCAACACACCAAAGGTAAATACCAGCGGTAGTGGTGAGGTAGTAACTATTGGTATCGAAGCAGAAGTAAACGGTGCTGCATTTTCTATTCAAAAAATTGACATACACGCTCTATTAGGGAGACTTATCTAATGTCTGATTATACAAAGACAACTAACTTTGCTACAAAGGATTCTCTTCCTTCTGGTAATGCTGCTAAGATTGTGAGAGGCACAGAGATTGACACTGAATATAACAACATTGCGACAGCAGTGGCTACTAAAGCCAACTCTGCTAGTCCTACTTTTACTGGTACTGTTACAGCCGCTACCGTAAACTGCTCAGGCACACTGACGGCTGATACAATTACTGGAGGGTCTTACTAATGGATTTTATGGATTTTTTACGCGGGGGCGCTGAGTATTACTTAGGTCAAGAAAACATTAATGCCGCACAAGCCCTTGGTCAAGAAACTCAAGCAGGCATGTCTGCGTTGGCTAGTGCAGCACAAGCAGGCTCTGAGTTTAGACCCTATACTGTGACTAGTGATCTAGCTAATGTTGTTACTACACCCGAAGGTGGCTTTGGTATTAATCTATCACCAGAGCAACTAGCCCTACAGAACCAGCTACAGGGCCAAGCAAGCAGTATGTTTAGCCAAGTAGGTGTAGACCCTGCCATAGCACAAGCGCAGTTATACGAGCAAATGAGAGCCATACAACGACCTGAAGAACAACGTCAGAGTTTAGCGTTGGAAGAGCGTATGCTGTCACAAGGACGCTTAGGACTAGGCTCTGCTGCTTATGGCGGTTCTTCTCCTGAGTTGTTGGCTCAAGAGACTGCACGACAGGAAGCGATGGCTCGTGCTAACTTAGGTGCGCGTCAGCAGTCAATGGCTGAACAACAGCAAGCTGCCAGCTTAGGCGGTATGTTACAGGCCGCAGGTTATCAGCCACAGGCACAAGCCTTATCTATGTTTGGTGCTGCTAATGTTCCTGCTGAACTGCAACAACGAGGCCAGTTAGGTGGTATACAAATAGGTAGTCAGCTAGAGCAAACAGGACTAGAGTCTCGTCTACAAGCAGAACAGTTAGCCAATCTCTTGCAACAGCAGCAAGGTGAAGCGGTGTTAGGTTCTTTGTTTGGACAACAAGCTACTGCTCAAGAGCAAATACTAAACAGGCTTCTTAATGGTGCAGACGCTGCTGCCTTAACAGGTGAGAGTGGTTTATTTGAATTAGGGGCTGAATGGTTAGCAGAAAACATACCAGACTGGCTGAGTGGTCTGTCTGGAAGTGACACTAATGAATCTAACCCCAGCGGCTCATTCTAAAAAGGAGAACAACAATGGCTAGACAAGATATTGCAGGACTTCTTACAGGAATGCCAAGCAACAGACCTGACCCTATGACTGGTGGTAGTATTGCAGACCAACGGTTAGCCTTTGGCGCAAGACGCGCACAAGGACTACAACGTGCTGCGCGTGGTTTTATGGGACAAGACACTAGAACTCCGTCAGAGCAACTACAGATGGCTATGGCGCAGTTAGACCCTTCTAAAGCAGGCGACCTGCGTAAGATTGCTCAAATACAACAGGCTACTGGTGACTATGCAGGTGCTGCACAGACTGCGGCTGCTATACAACAGCTACAACAAGAAGAGCAAAAGCAGAACACAAGACAGGCGTTATTACGTATTGCTAGGGCGCAAGGTAATGATGAGATGGTAGAGTTTATTGAGTCAGGTGGCAATTTAAATACAGCATCTAGTGTTTTGTTTAGAGCGGAAAAAGCCCCTGAAAAACCAACAGCACAGGCCACTTTAAGCAGTGAGGAATTTAAAAATTATAATGCTATTTTAGAAAGCATACTTCCTACTATTGCTGAAGAAAACTGGCCTGAATCTATTTCGGTGGAAGGAACATTTCGTGGAAGGAATGTAAAGAAAAAAAATCAGCTTAGACCCGTGTTTATAAAAGCGGAAGAGTTACGTAGACTAGATCCAAATATGTCATTAGAAAACGCTTTGAGACAAGCATCCAACTTACCTCTAATAGCTAATGACTCTACAAGTTCTGTTGTTTCTACAGAAGTAGCGACAGGTACTGATACTTACGAAGGCACGCCCATTGTTGGAGCAAGATAAATGTCCCTTGAACAAAAACAAGAGAGCAAAACTCTTACACTTGAAGATATAAACTCGTCAGAGTACCTTAGAAAAAACGGGGTACTGGCAGGAGATTTATTTGAAGATGGTAAGATTATACGTAAGTATTCTAAGGGTTCGGACTCTGTTACTGAAGGAAAGATATTAACAGATGAAGATGTCCTGTCTTCACCTTATCTTCAATCTCAAGGCGTTGTAGCGGGAGATAGATTTTACGATGGTAAACTGTACCGTAGTAAAGAAGATGACGCTTGGACGCAGTTTAGATATGCTTGGGATAAAGCAAATAATTTAATGGACTACACTGCCGACCTACTTGAAATTTATATGCCTATAAAATCAGGGGGCGGCCGTTTAACTTCTGAATACGGCATTCCTGAAAGAACTGTAGATGAAAGAAATGAAGAAGGCTTCTTAGCCGCTTCAACTGAAGAACGTAGAGAGATGATTCTCAGGAAAAGAGAACGTGATTTACAGGAAGAGTACGGTCAGTTTTTTCAAGAAGACGCTGACAGTAAAGCAGCAACCGCAGGTGCTATAGGTAAAACACTAGCCGACCCACTAGCCTTAATGGTTCCTGCGGGAGGCACAGTGAAGGCCGCTACAGCTTTAGGCGGTCTTTTTGGTGGCGGCTATAGCGTTGCTCAGGACATAGCTGAAACAGGAGAAGTTGATCCTATAAAAACAGCAATAAGCACGTTAGCAGGTGCAGGATTAGGAGGAGCCACTCGTAAAGTAATAGATGTTGTAGGCACTAAATCAGCAAACAAACTAGTTGATAAAGCACAGGCAAGGGCTTATGAGCTTACAGCCGAAGGTAAAACAACAGGAGAAGCTATTACTAAGCTGACGGAAGAGGGACTAAGCGGAGCTAGACTTACGGCTGCTATGAACAATACAGGAAGAAAAATAAAGTTTCCTGCAAATGCTGACTCAGCAGCTAAAGCTATAGATAAAGCTATTGCAGAGGACAGTGCTGTCTCTCGTCTATACAGTAAAACTTTAGACAAATATTTAGGTTCTCTTTCTACTCGTGTGCGTAATATATCTCAGCCCGTGTTTGGACGTTTACGTAAGTTTGAATTTAACACACATAAAAAGACTCAGGATTTAATAAACACTACTGAGCCTTTTTTAGCAGGAATTAATAAGTTAAGTGGTAATCAAAAAAACGAAGTAGCTAGACAACTATACAACGGTAATTTCAAAGAAGCTCAGGGCTTAATGCCTGAGAGTTTACGGTCAGTTTTTAACGACACGATTCAACCCTTGCTGTCAAAAACAGGAGACGACTTGCTTGAAACAGGACACACCTTTACTAAGATAGAGGACTACTTCCCTCGTCTTGTTAAAGATATTAAAGGTCTAGAAAAGAGTTTAGGTAAAGCTGAAAAAGGTGTTTTTGAAAAAGCAATACGAAGTTACGCTGACAATAAAGGAATTTCTGTTGGCAAGGTGACTGCTGATGAACGTGCCGCTGTTTTAGATTTACAGCTACGTGGCTATAAGATGAAAGGCGTTGATGGTGGAAAGCCAAGGTTTGTAAAACAGAGACAAATACAACAGATTGCGCCAGAGCAGATGAAGTATTACGCATCTCCTGAAGAATCCTTATCTATGTACTTACGAGGGGCTGTGAATGATATTGAAAAACGTAAGTTTTTTGGTAGAGATGCAGCTTTAGGTAAAAACAATATTGTAGATTATGATTCATCCGTAGGAACTCTAGTCAGTAGAGAAGTTGACGAAGGTAACATACCCGCAGATAGGCAAAAGGAACTAGAAGACTTGCTACGGGCTAGGTTTATAGGAGGAGAACAGACGCCACACACTGCTAACTCCACTCTCAGAGACTTAGGATACATGGGAACTATCGCTAATCCTATTTCAGCTATAACACAGATGGGAGACTTAGGTACTACAGGTGCTTTAAAAGGATTTAAAAACACTATAGCTGCTATGTTTGGAGAAAAGAATGTAAAGCTAATAGACATAGGTCTGGACGATGCAGTAGCCAAAGAACTTACACACGGAGATGCAAGGATAACCGCGCGTGCCTTGAACAAAGCTATGGGTCTTGTTGGATTTAAAAGATTGGATAGACTATCTAAAGAAACCCACATGAATGCTTCTCTCCGTAAGGCCAAAGGAATGGTTAAGACAGAAGAAGGAGAGTCTGCGTTTAGGAAGGAGTGGGGCAAGGTATATGGTGACGAAATAGGCGCACTAGTGTCTGACCTGAAAGCAGGTAATATCTCTGAGAATGTCAAACTACACATGTTTAACGAACTAGCTGACATACAACCTATAGCTTTGTCTGAGATGCCTGAAGCATACCTGACTGCACCTAATGGGCGTATCTTATATATGCTTAAATCGTTTACCTTGAAGCAGTATGATATTGTTAGAAGAAATATAGTTCAGGAGTATACGAAAGGAAATAAAAAACAAGCTATTAAAAACGCTACGTTATATGCAGGATATATAACAGCAGCTAACACAGGAACACAGGCTGTTAAGGACATGGTTCTAGGTAGAGAGGTACGGCCTGAAGACATACCTGACAGGGCTTTATGGGCCTTACTGGGTGTCTTTGGATTAAACAAGTACACTAGTGAGCGTTACCTACAACAAGGTGATCTAACAGGAGCGGCTTTAAACTTGATAACCCCTGCTACTCCTCTGATTGAGTCAACGATTAAGCTAGGTCAGCAAGCCTTTGAGGACGAGCCAGACTATCCTAAAGCTATGAAAGGAATACCCGTTGTTGGTACTCTCTTCTACAACTGGTTTGGTGGAGGCGCGGAAAGGTTTAACGAAAGGTTAGACAAAGACTAAACTCAAGACGTAAAAAAGGGGGCGCAATGCCCCCAAGTTGTAACATGTTATATCTAAACTATCTCACACGCACCGCCTACACAGGCTAACTCTTGACTCCCTGTTGTGTTATCTTCCTGCTCAAAGTTACCTAAGTCTTCCCAATTAACCCCAACAGGCATAGCCGCTAGTAACTCCTCATACTTCTCAGCGTCTATCTCTTCATACGGAGCTTGCTGATATACATGATCACTATAAGGCAACAGACTAATCCCACTACAAAGATCAAAGTTTTCCCATATCCACTGTGCTACTTGCAGGAATTCACTATCTGTATAATATACAGTGATGCTTGGTTTATGCTCGCACCAATGGTTCTGATAAGCCTTCCAAAGCTGTAGCTGCTGCATAGCGCCTACCTGCTTAACAGTGGTACACTTCTCTGGTGACTTCACAGGGAAGCTAAACACTGCTGACGAAGGTGACATGACATCCTGCTCTACTGGGAACCCTGCTGACTCCATAAAGACTGCAAGCGGGTCTTTTTTGTCGCTACGGACTCTGCGAATGTAATGCTTAGAGAAGCGAGGATGGATACCACTAGCAGAATCGACAAGCTGAGATACAGTACCGCTAGGCTTAACGCATGTAATAGCCGCAGACTGGCTAATGCCAAGCTTTGCAGCCCACTTCTCGTTAGTCTTAACAGCAACATCGCGTATTTGTTCAAGCCACTTCTCCAAGTCTGGGGAGTCACCTTTACTCAGCAGGTAGTGATCCATTATACCTGTCATGCTTACGCCCAATAGCGCCTCTTCTTCCGTGTTCTTCTTCCAGCAGTTACGCAGGTAACGGAAGTCTGTCAGTGTAGCCTGTAACGTGCCAATGATGGCTGCTACTTCTGC
>Ga0181380_1001160_pt1 | contig 11642 bp, 15 predicted proteins | sample 3SPOviralmetaG_FD_130116 | JGI IMG/M metagenome (GOLD analysis project Ga0181380, IMG submission 130116) | Marine viral communities from the oligotrophic San Pedro Time Series (SPOT) site, San Pedro Channel, CA, USA - 3 SPOT_SRF_2009-08-19 | ecosystem: Environmental > Aquatic > Marine > Strait... | reverse complement strand
ATTACTGGTTTTCCAACAGCAGGTACTTTAACTATTGGCACAGAAGATATTACTTACACAGGAATTTCTAGTTTAAATTTAACAGGATGTGTTAGAGGTGTTAACGGTACAACAGCTGCTACCCACACTACTGGTGATGCAGTTGCACAGTCTCCAAGAGGCATGACTGATATTCAAGAAGCAAATTACAGAGTAGATACTACAAGTGTTGATACACCTATGACAAGAATTAGTAGATCTCAGTACCAAGCATTTTCTAATAAAACAGATTTAGGTTTACCAACTCAATACTGGGTTCAAAGATTTGTAGATAAAGTTACAATGACTTTATATTTAACACCAGGTAGTTCACAAGCTGGAGACTTTATAAATTTTTATTACACAAAAAGAATTGACGATGTAGGAGCATATACAAATGCAACAGATGTACCTTACAGATTTGTACCTTGTATGATTATGGGTTTATCTTATTACCTAGCTTTAAAATATGCACCACAAAGAGTACAAGAATTAAAATTATTATATGAAGATGAATTAAAAAGAGCTGAGTCTGAAGATGGTTCTTCTAACTCAACTTATATATCTCCTAAAATATATTTTCCAGGGATTGCCTAATGAGTAGTTTTTCGCAAGGTAAATTTGCTTTAGCGATATCAGATAGATCTGGTATGGCTTTTCCATATAATGAAATGGTTAAAGAATGGAATGGTGCATTAGTACATATAAGTGAGTATGAACCTAAGCAACCACAACTACAACCTAAACCAACTAATGCAGATCCTCAAGCTTTACAAAGAGCAAGACCTGCAAGAACAGAATTTGCAACAGAAGATTTTTTACCAAATAATCCTTTTCAACTTAGTTCTACTTATCTCGTTCCTACACAAACAGCACTTAGTGTTAATGCAGCGAATAGTGATTTAGTAAATGGAGATCACGTTAGATTTAGAAATGTTAAAACTCCTTTACTTGAAGCTGACGGATCCGTTTATTACAAGGTGGTAGAGTTAGAATTAGCAACAACTTTAACTAATGCAATAAATGCAACGGATACATTAATTACGTTAGATAATATGCCGACTGTTACTACGTTAGGTAATACATGGCCTGCTTCAGGTTTTATGATAATTGAAAAAGTTAATAGTGAAACAGGTATGTTTGAAAACGAAGTAATTGAATATACTGGAGGAAGAACAACCGATAATATTTTTAATGTAGTTGCAAGAGGTACTTCAGCTCCTTATAGAGGAGTTAGTCCTGAAAAAACAAAAGCAAGTTCTCATCCAATAGGAGCTAAAGTATTTGGTTCTAGACCTGTTACAATGGTACAAACTACTTCAGTTAATGACGCTAACACAACTGTTACAGAAGAAAATAGTTATTTAGTTCCAGCTCTTGCTATAGGTATGGATTTTGTAGCTGGCACACATTTAGCAGGTGGTGGTTTGCAGTGTACATACGGCCCAATAAATGATAGAGGTTAATTATGGCAACAAGTTATTCATATACAACATTAACAACAGCGATTAGAGCTTACACAGAAGTAGATAATGATCCTGCTGTTACAGCCACTGTATTAACACAAACTGTTATTGATGAATTTATTATGGCTGCAGAGCATAGAATTAATACTGAATTACCTATGGACTCAGACAGAAAAGTCCAAGAAGGTACTTTAGTTGCAGATGACAATACAATTAACTCACCAGCAGGAGCTTTATTTATAAGAGGTGTAGAAGTGTTTAATACTTCTAATACTTCTGAAGCAGGAACTTGGTTAGAGAAAAAAGATCAAACATATTTAACAGAATATGTAGGAAGATTAACAGGACCAGAAGGTGATTTAACTGCACAAGATGTTACAGGATTTCCTAAGTATTATGCAATGTTTGGCGGTGCTACAGGTCTTACAGATACGACATCTGGAGGAATGTATTTTGCTCCTACACCAGACGCAAATTATAAATACAGAGTATATTATAACAAAATGCCAGTAGGACTTGGTACAGGTAGTGGAGGTAATTCTCATACTTATCTTAGTAACTACATGCCACAAATCTTATTATATGCTTGTTTGGTAGAAGCATTTGCATTTTTAAAAGGTCCAATGGATATGTTGACATTATACGAAAATAAATATAAAACAGGCATACAACAGTTTGCAGGAATGCAAATTGGGAGAAGAAGACGAGACGATTACACTGACGGTACAGTTAGAATAGAAGTTAAGTCACCTTCACCATAAAAAAATTAGGAGATAAATATTATGGCAATATCATCAGCAGTTTGTTCAAGTTTTAAAAAAGAATTACTACAAGGTTATCACGACTTTGATGCTAACGGATCAGGTGGAGATACTTTTAAACTTGCTTTATACACAAGTTCAGCATCTTTAGGTGCAGCAACTACAGATTATTCAACTTCTAATGAAGTAGCAAATGGTAATGGATACACAACAGGTGGAAATACTCTTGTAAACACTGGCGTAGGTTTAACTTCTACAACTGCGTTCACAGATTTTTCTGATACATCTTTCACTTCAGCGTCTTTCACAGCGAATGGTTGTTTAATTTATAACACACAAGCTAACGGCGGATCTGGTACTACAGAAGCTGTATGTGTTGTAGCTTTTGGTGGAGACAAAACTGTTTCTTCAGGAACTTTTACAATTCAGTTTCCAACTAACGACGCATCGTCTGCTATTCTGAGACTAACAGCATAGGGAGTAAATCCTTATGTCTGTAACCAGAACTTTCACAGTAACGGTAGTAAGCACCGGTTCCGGCAATAAGTATTTTATTGATGGCGTACAACAAGACACATTAAATTTAGCTGAAACTGCAACTTATAAGTTTGATCAATCAGATAATTCTAATTCTAGTCACCCGTTTAGGTTTTCTACAACAAGCGATGGTTCACATTCTGGAGGAGATGAATACACTACAGGTGTAACTACTAATGGTACTCCTGGTCAAGCAGGAGCATATACACAAATCGTAGTTGCAGCCAGCGCACCCACTCTTTATTATTATTGTACAGCTCACTCAGGAATGGGTGGACAAGCAAACACCGTAGAGGCTGATTCTTGGGGAATGTTGGCTTGGGGAGAACTTGAATTTGGTAATCAAGATAGTAACTCGGTAACTTTAACAAGTTTATCTTTTAGTGCAGAACTCGGTACATTAGTTTCTTCATCTGAACAAGGTTGGGGTAGAGATGAATGGGGCCAAGAACCTTGGGGTGAAAGTTTTAGTCCTGTAATTCCACTTACTGGTTTTAGCATAACTTCGGAGTTAGGTACCTTACCTTATGCACAATCTGAAGAAGGTTGGGGAGCGGATGAATGGAGTGTAGGTAACTGGGGACAAAATACTACGACTGTTGCAATCGATGGTTTATCAATGTCTGCATCTCTTGGACCAGAAGGTTGGGGAATAAACTCATTTGGTGATGGACAATGGGGTGGAGAATTTGCATTTAATCCAGAAAGTATAATTGTACCAACTGGTCAAACTGCATCTGCTGAAGTAGGGTCGTTAACAATTAGTAGATTAGATATGGTATTTACAATCGGTTCTGTAACAATGGGAGCTGGTTTAGGAACTTTAAGTATAAATAATGGTGCAGATCACCAACAAGGTTTATCAAGTCTTACAGCAGCTGCTGCAGTAGGATCAGCAACAGGTTTACCAAACACAATTGCATCACCATCTGGTGTAACAGCGACAGCACAAGTTGGATCTATAACCATAGGCTCAGAAGAATTAATTGATTTAACAGGAGTAGTTTTAAAAGGTGCAGTAGGATCAACTACTACAGATGCCATGAGGGTGGGTATAAGTGGTGTAACTTCAACTGCAGAAATAGGAGCAATAACTATAGCAAACGTTACTGTAGGATTGACAGGACAATCGATTACTGCTAATATAAATACTGTAGGTTTAGGAACGATTGGGTATCAAGATGTTGACATAACAGGTAATACATCGTATACAGACGTTAACCACGCAGCTTAATAGGAGAACAAAATTATGGCATCAACTTATACGGATCTCGGTCTAGAATTAATGGCAACCGGCGAAAACGCTGGTACTTGGGGAACAAAAACAAACGCTAACTTAAGTTTAATTGAACAATTAACAGGTGGATATCTTTCTCAAGCCGTAACTGATTCAGGAACACCAACAGCTTTAACAATAGCAGACGGTGCTTTAACTGGTACAGCTCAACAAAGAGTTATAGAATTAACAGGAACAATATCTGGAGCAAGAATTGTAACTTTTCCATTACTTACAGAAAATATTTACATTATTAAAAATAGTACGTCAGGAGCATACACACTGCAATTAAAAGCAGTATCTGGTTCAGGTGCAACAGTTACTTTTTCAGCTACTGACAAAGGATACAAACTTATTTATCTTGATGGTGTTGCAACAAACACAGGTGTTTATGATGCAGCTTTATCACCAGCAGGTACAGTAACAGAAACTGGTACTCAAACTCTAACAAACAAAACTCTAACCGCTCCTAAAATTGGAACATCAATTTTAGATACGAATGGTAATGAATTATTTTTATTAACAGCTACAGGTTCAGCAGTTAATGAATTAACATACGCAAATGCAGCTACTGGAAATAGTCCTTCTTTTACAGCTTCTGGAGAGACTAATGTGGGTATTAATTTAGTACCTAAAGGTACAGGTACTTTGCAGTATGACGGAAATGAAGTATCAACAGTAGGAAAAGCTATTGCAATGGCAATGGTTTTCGGATAAGAATAACACAAGGAGAAAATAAATTATGGCAAACCCGAATATAGTAAATGTAGCAACAATCAATGGTGGTAACCTCGGTTTTAATCTATCAAATACTTTAACAGCAACTTTACTAACAGTTGCATCAGACGTAATATTAAAAGTTAACAGAATTACTGTAGCAAACGTAGACGGTTCTAGTGCAGCAGATGTAGATTTATTTGTTGACGGAATGGGTAATGGTGCAACAGGTATATCAGCAACAGGTGCTGCAACAGTATATCTAGCAAAAACAGTATCAGTCCCAGCTGACTCTACTCTTGTACTTGTAGACTCTCCAATCTATTTAATGGAAGCAGACATTCTAAAAGGCGGAGCTAGTGCTTCTGGAGATTTAGATCTTTACATATCTTACGAAGTATTAAACGACGCGTAATAGAGGGGAATAGCTTATGGCTCATTTTGCTCACTTAAACTCAGAAAACAAAGTTATGCGTATTTCTGTTGTGTCTAATGATATAGAAACATCAGACGGACCACTAGGAGAAAACAATATGCATGTTGATGGTGAAACTTGGTGTCAAAACTTTCATGGTGGAAAACCTTGGACTGTAGATAATGGAATTGTTTCATGGAAACAATGTTCTTACAATGGTTCTTTTAGAAAAGCTTATCCTCAAATAGGTGCAACGTATGATTCGGTTAGAGATGAATTTGTTCAACCAAAACCTTATTCAAGTTGGATTTTAAATGCTACTAACGATTGGGTATCTCCTTTAGCAAACAATCCAACAGAAGGACCTTCTGAAGAATGGATGACTTTATTTGTTTGGGATGAAGATAATCAAAGATGGCACTGTAAAAAAGAAACAGATGATGGTAGTATAGCTTACTGGAATCCATCAACAGAACAATGGGATATACAATAATATGGCAACAGTAGTTACAACATTAAATTATTTAACAAGCACTAAAGCTGGTAACACACTAAGAGACAATGGTGGTTACACAGCTTTAGCATACACACCTAGCGCAGCAGTTGCTGAAGCTTTTACAACATTTAACGCTGATGGAACTTTTTCTCCTCAAGGAGGAAGTGCTGATTTAACTATAGTTACAGTCGCTGGCGGAGGCGGAGCTGGAGCTCAAGGATACTCATCTGGCGCAGGTGCTGGAGGTGTTAGAAGTGCAACAAATATAGCAAACCCAGGATCTTCTGTAGATGTTACAATTGGTGGTGGTGGTGCGGGCCAATCAATCGGAGACAATGGTCCAGGAGCTGATGGCTCAAATACTTTTATAGGACCTGCTCCTAGTCCAATATTTATATGTACTGGTGGTGGTGGCGGACCCCCAGGTAATAACCAAAACGGTCAACCAGGAGGATCTGGATCCGCTGGAGGACCAGGTAATTCTGGTGTAGGACAAGGTAATGCAGGAGGATATAGTCCATCTGAAGGAAGTAATGGTGGTTATCAACAATGGCCAATGTCTGCTAACCCAGCAAAAACTGGGGGTGGCGGAGGAGCTGGCGGAGCTGGACAACCCGGACCTGGCGGAAGAGCCGGCGGAGCTGGTAGAGATATGACACCTGTAATTCCAGCACCTGAAGGTGGAGCAACTTTTGGTGGAGGTGGAGCCGGTGGAGCTTATGGTAATCCTACTGCATCTGGAGGTTCTGGTGGAGGAGGTTCATCTGGACCTAACGTTTCAGGAAGAAATGGACAAGCAAATACTGGAGGCGGCGGAGGCGGCTGGGGTCAGCAACCTGGAACACCAGGTCCAGGACAATATCCAGGCGGATCTGGTGGATCTGGAAAAGTCATATTTAAAGAATCTAGTGAACCTGCAACTAATCAAGGTGGGGTGTGGAATATGCAAGCACATTATTTATACGTTCTTACCGGTAAACTGGGATAAGTGATCCTTGAAAAATTAGATATATTACCACAAGGTGATATTGAAAATATTGAAAATATTATAAAAGATTATAGCTTTCCTTGGTTTTACAGACCTTCTAATTTAAATAATTTTTATTTTAATTCTCATACTTTGTCAGACCTTAATCTTGGAATTAACTCTCCACACTATGATTATTTTAAAAAAATTTTTAATAGGTTATGTGAACAATCTAATATTAAAGTTAATAAACTATTAAGAATGAATATTAATATGACTTTTCATAATTCAGCTAAACATGGAAATTTACATGTCGACCATAGTTTTCCACATTATGTAATGATACTATATCTAAACAATGCATCTGGGAATACTTTAATATTTAACGAACAATACGAAGAAACAAAACCAGTTGAAATTGAAAATGTGGATAGTAATCAATATACACTTAAACATGAGATAACGCCTAAAAAAAATAAAGTTGTATTTTTTAAAGGGATGAGTTATCATGCTCAAGAATTTAGTAAACCAAATGAAGAAAGAATACTTTTTATAGCTACGTTTAAATAATATTAAAATGAATTTAAGAAATTACTATTGGTGGTTTGATTCTGTAATACCTTCTCGGGTGTGTGATGATATAATAAAATACGGCACAAGCAAAGAATCTAAACTTGCCATTACAGGAGATTTCAACGACATAAAAAAACTAACGGAAAAAGACGAAAACAAATTAAAAAAACACCGTAATTCTTCAGTTTCTTTTTTAACAGAGCCTTGGATATTTAAAGAAATTTACCCATACGTTACTATAGCAAATCAAAACGCCGGTTGGAATTTTGAATTGTCAAATACAGAAAGCTGTCAATTTACTAGATATGGATTAGACCAACACTACGGTTGGCATTGTGATTCTTGGAAAACACCTTACAAAGAACCGCCATGGAGAAAAGGATTAATTAGAAAACTATCGATGACTTTATGTTTAAATGATGCCACAGAGTACGAAGGCGGAGAACTTGAATTTGATTTTAAAGATAAAACAAAAACAGATCCGATTGTTTGTGAACAAGTTAAAAAGAAAGGTTCTATTGTAGTTTTTCCATCTTTTGTTTGGCATAGAGTTAAGCCTATAACAAAAGGCACAAGATATAGTTTAGTGGCTTGGAATCTAGGAAACCCTTTTAAATGAGTTATAAAATAATAAATAATTTTTTAGACAAAGAACATTTGTCTGTAATACAAGGACTTATTTTTGATACAGAATTTCCTTGGAGAAGAAGAGAAGAATTAGTTACTAATGCTAACGATGGAATTTATTTTACTCATTGTTTTTACAATGATATGGAATCCACATCTCCAAATTTTACAACTGTTATTAAACCTATTTTAATTAAGTTAAAATGTATAGCTCCCATACAAATTAGATCTAATATGTTCATAAGTAAGTTATTTAAAAAAAGTGATTTTCATACTGATTATAAAAATACAAAAAGTAAAACAGCTATATTTTATTTAAACACTTGTGACGGAGGAACTGAAATAAAGATTGAAGATAAAATAAAATTTATTAAAGCTGATGAAAATAAAATGTTGATATTTGACACTGGTACTTTTCACAGAGCTATTACTTCTGTTAAATCTCCTGTTAGATATATCCTTAATTTTAATTACTATGAAAAATAAAGGATATACAATATGAAAACATATGATAATATACTTACTGAAAAAGAAAGAATTGATATGATTAATTTTATAAAAACTAAACTTAAACAATTTAGTAATACGCATCCTGGTTTGCAAACTGAAAGTAATTTACACGAGTATCCAGAAATGAAAACATTTTTAAAGAAAATTAATTCTTATATAGAGAATTTTAAAATTTATCACTGCTGGGCAAATGTTACAAACGGTGATAATATAGCGTGGCATTCACATCCTCCTTTTGTTGTTAGGTCATTAGTATATTATTTAAAAAATAAAAGTCAGATTGGGACTATATTTAAAAAAGGAGAAATTAAAGTAGAGGTTACTAAAGCTCCTGAAAACTCTTTAGCTATTTTTGATGGTAGGTTAGAACATTCTGTTCCAATTCATTTACCTGAAGAACGTATATCAGTTGCTGTGGATTTAATGTTATGAGTTTTAAAAATAAAAAATATACTATAAAGAGAAACGCTATATCAAAAGACATGGCTAGGTTTTTATACGATTATCTTTTATTAAAAAGAAAAACAGCTAGAACAATGTTTGACTTTAAATTTCTGTCTCCTTACACAGAATATTTTGGAGGATGGAATGATCCTCAAATTCCTGAAACATATTCGCACTATGCAGATATAGTAATGGAAACTTTATTAGAAGATTTAAGATCTTTAATGGAAAAAGAAACAGGTCTTGTTTTACTTCCTACTTATTCTTATTGCAGAATATATAAAAATGGAGATATATTAAAAAGACATAAAGACAGACAAGCGTGTTCTGTTTCAACAACTATGAATTTAGGAGGTGACCCTTGGCCAATATGTATAAACCCTAATTCAGAAGAAGGTTATGTTCAAGGAGAAAAAACAGGTCTTCACCAAGTTCAAGACTATGTACCATCAACTAATCCTGGTGTTAAAGTAGAACTAGAACCAGGAGATATGTTAATATATTCGGGTTGTGAACTAGAACATTGGAGAGAACCTTTTGAAGGTAATAATACTGGACAAGTATTTTTACATTACAATAATAAAAGTGAACCAAATGCTAGAGCTGAAAAATTTGATAGAAGAATGCATTTAGGGTTACCTGCTTGGTTTAAAGGAAAAAGTCCTGAGGACTTTGAGTGAGTAGAGAAAGATACTACTATTGGAAATTTGAAGAACTATATTCAAAAAAAGAAGTAAGTGAAATTGATAGTCAAATAGATACCAGTATTTCTAAAGATGCAAAGGATGTGCCTGCTGACAATGTTGTTAAAATAGCACAAGTAAAAATAATTGATTCTGTTAAAATAAAATTATTAGATAGAATGTTAGATGCAATTGTTGAAAGTAATAAAATAAACTTTGGATATAATATATATTACGAAAAACATATAATGAACCACAATACATACTCTGATAAAAACAAAGGTAAATACGATTATCACATTGATGCTACATTTTTTAACCCGGCTTCTGATATTAAATTGACTGCAATACTTAATTTATCCACAGAAGAATATGAAGGTGGGGATTTTTACATGAATACGGGTGAAGAATTTATAGTTCCTGAGATAAAAAAACCAGGCAATTTAATAATATTTCCATCTTACTTATTGCATAAAGTTACACCTGTTACTAAAGGAAGTAGGAAAACATTAACTGCTTGGATTGCAGGTCCGAAGTTTCAATAATACGTTGATTTTTACAAATATTGCAGTAAAGTGTCTTTTTAAACTAGGAATAATATGCTACAAAAATTAGGTTTTGCTCCAGGATTCAACAAACAAGTTACAGAAACAGGGGCCGAAGGTCAATGGTTTGACGGTAATAATGTTCGTTTTAGATATGGTAGTCCAGAAAAAATAGGCGGTTGGGATCAGTTAGGTGAAGATAGTTTAACTGGTGCTGCACGAGCTCTACATCATTGGGATAATAATGCTGGTATTAAATACGCAGCCATAGGTACAAATAGAATGCTATATGTTTACTCTGGTGGTCAATTCTATGACATTACTCCAATAAGAACAACTATTACTGGTGTTGTGTTTTCATCTGATTCTGGAACACCAACAGTTACAATTACATTCCCAAGTCCTCACGGTATGCAAGCTGACGATATTATATTGTTTACTGGAGTTACAGGAGTTTCTGGATCGAGTTCTACTTTTTCTGATGCTTCTTTTGAAGATAAAAAATTTATGGCAGCTTCTGTGCCAACGTCTACAACAATTACAGTTACAATGCCTGCTAATGAATCAGGCACTCCATTAAGTCTTACAGGAGATGCTACAGGACAACCTTTTTACGCTGTTGGTCCTGCACAACAATTAGGTGGGTTTGGTTGGGGTACAGCAAATTTTGGCGGAACCGCTTCGGGTATCGCAACGACTACTTTATCAACAACACTTCCAGACGATGCTACTACGACTGTAGTTGTAGCCAGCTCGACTGCATTTCCTGCTTCCGGAGAAATTAGAATTGGTACAGAGGATATTAGTTATACAAACAATGATACGGCAACAGGGACATTGAGTGGAGGAGCGCGAGCAGTTAACGGAACTACAAGAGCAGCCCATACTGCTGGAGTAACTGTAAGCAATATTTCTGATATGTAGCGTGGGGTGAATCATCTACAGACGATGTAACTATTGATCCTGGTTTATGGGTCCTTGATAATTATGGTACAAAATTAATTGCACTTATTTATAATGGTGCTTGTTTTGAGTGGGATGCTCAACCGACAAATGCTACTTCACTTAGAGCTACAATTATACCGAATGCTCCTACTGCATCTAGACATGTATTAGTTTCTACACCAGATAGACACTTAGTATTTTTTGGAACAGAAACAACTGTTGGTGATTCAACAACACAAGATGATATGTTTATTAGATTCTCTTCTCAAGAAAGTATTGATCAAACAGATTCATACACAGTGACTGCAGAAAATACTGCTGGTACACAGAGGTTAGCTGCCGGATCAAAAATAATGGGGGCTATCAAAGGTAGGGATGCAATTTATGTTTGGACAGATACTGCTATATTTTTAATGCGTTTTGTTGGTGCACCTTTTACATTCTCTTTTGAACAAGCTGGAACTAACTGCGGATTGATAGGTAAGAATGCTTGTGTAGAAGTTGATGGTAGTGCTTACTGGATGTCAGAAAATGGTTTTTTTACATATGATGGTCAATTAAAATCTATGCCTTGTTTAGTAGAAGATTATGTTTACGATGATATTAATACTACCTCTAGAGATTTAATTAATTGTGGATTAAATAATTTATTTACAGAAGTT
>Ga0181380_1001151_pt1 | contig 11686 bp, 8 predicted proteins | sample 3SPOviralmetaG_FD_130116 | JGI IMG/M metagenome (GOLD analysis project Ga0181380, IMG submission 130116) | Marine viral communities from the oligotrophic San Pedro Time Series (SPOT) site, San Pedro Channel, CA, USA - 3 SPOT_SRF_2009-08-19 | ecosystem: Environmental > Aquatic > Marine > Strait... | reverse complement strand
GAGAGATACGAGAATAATCATATTGGAATGAGAAGAGCAACATCTGTTGGTGGTACTGTAACAGGACAGGGTGGGGACTTTCTAATAGTGGATGACCCTTTGTCACCACAAATGGCTAACTCAGCAACTGAAAGAGATAATGCAAATGAATGGTATAGGACTACATTCTACTCAAGGCTTAATCAAGCAGACATTGGAGTTAGGATTATTATTATGCAAAGAGTACACGAGGATGATTTAAGTGGATTCTTATTAGATAGAGAAACTAGGACTAAGTATAAGCATATATGCATACCTGCAACAAATGAAGATGGAAACATTAAACCAAAATCACTAGAGAAGTTCTATAATAAAGAAACAGGACTATTTTGGGAAGATAGATTTAGTAAGCAAGTATTAGATGACTATAAAAGTGCGTTAGGTAGTTATGGCTATGCAGGACAACTACAACAAACTCCAACACCACTAGATAGTGGGATGATACATAAGGATTGGTTTAAGATAGATAGGTATAGGAATGATGAATCAACAGTAAACTTTGTTATTGACCCTGCATATACTGCAAATCAAAAGAATGACCCATCAGCACTACTAGCATATACTTATAAAGATAATAAATGGCAGATAGTAGATTGTGTTAATGTACACAAAGAGTTCCCTGAACTTGTTAAATTCATTCCACAATGGGTAAAGAAGAATGGATATACAAATAAGAGTAGAATATATGTAGAGCCTAAAGCATCAGGTAAATCCATTGTACAAACTTTAATTAGAGAAACAGGACTAAATGTCAAAGAAGATAAGCCACCAACTAAAGATAAAGTAGCAAGAGTAAGTGATATTAGTGCATCTTTAGAGAGTGGTAGAGTAAGTTTACTAAATGGAGATTGGAATAGAGAATTTCTTGACCAACTAACTAAGTTTCCTGCAGCAAAACACGATGATATGGTGGATTGCTTAGTAATGGCTGTAAATAAGGAAATTTGGAGTGGTGGAGGTAAAGTTTTATATTTTTCATAATTATTTTCAGTTTGTGTAAAAACTGTGAAATTATTTAGCAGTAAATGTACTATTTTTGTCTAGTTTTGAATAATTACAAAAAAATTATCAAAAAATTATGAATAAGACAGAGATATTATACCTAAACGACAATCATCAACAGATTATTGAGAAACTCGTTAAAGATGTTAAGGAATTGATGTATTTTGCTACTGAAGATGAAATATCAGGCAAATATCAAGATTTCTTACAGATACTTAATTCTGTTTACTTATATTCCAATAACTTTCACGAAACAACACTAAAGATAGAATCTGACAATGGTGGAGTTTCAGAATTTATATTTCTAATCCCAAATATGTTATTTTACACTACTATTGGGTTTTTGACTGCATTAAAAAATCAAGATAATGCAAAGTATATGAGAGATTACCTTTCAGATATAGGAAATTGCTGTGAAAACGCTACAAGTGAATTAGCAGATGTGCTTATAGATGCAGAGGAAAATAAAAAGATATTGGAGGAAATAATGGATGGTGAAATAATTAAAAACTAAGATATGGTAGAAATTAAAATTCAAGACAAGAGTTACGAGATTCCAACAGAATGGAAGGACATTACACTTAGATATTGGTGTGGATTGTACTCAATCATCAATAAATACAACAAAAGAGATGATGAGGGTAATGTAATTGAAGAAGAACACTCAGAAGTTGAGTTACTGAAGATGAATAGAGATATTTTTATGTATCTAACAGGACTTAGTTTAAATAAGATGAATGAACTAGATGTTGATAGCGTAAATACAGCAGTAGCAACATTTTCTCAACTATTAGAGGAGTATAAGCCACAAGGTATTGAAAAGTTTGAGTTAGATGGTGATGAGTACCTATTTCCAAAAGAATTTCTAAGAAGAAACACATTTGGAGATTATATTGAGGCAACTCACCTAGAAAGTACTATAGAGATAATGAAACACGGAAGGTTTGATGTTTTACCTGAGCAAATGGCAATATTATGCAGAAGGGCAGATGAGGAGTATGATGATGATGCAATACCTGCTAAAACTGAGAAGTTTAAAGAATTGACAATGGATTTCGTATGGGAGTTCAGTTTTTTTTTGACAATGCAAAGCGTAAAATTAACTCGGACTTTCCAAATGTTTTTGGGAAAAACAGAGGAGGAGGTGCAGGAGGCAAAAATAGAGTTTCTACAGTTGGACTCTACAACAAATTCATAAAACCATATGGTTGGCTTAATAGCCTTTATATGGTGGCTGAGAAAAAGATTTTTAGAATAGAAGGACATAATGATATTGATAGCGTGAAAAAAACAGATTTATATAAAGTATTAACTTACTTGAGTTGGAATACTGCTAAAAATGACTATGAAATTGCTGTTCAAGAAAAAATACATAATAAAAATAATATAACACTGTAATAATGGCAATAACAAGATTAACAGATATAATAACGGTATTTGAAAGTAAATGGACTTATGGAGATACTAAGTTCGGATATGAGGGTGAGGTAAATCAAGACCACGACACTCAATATCCATTAATGCTAATTCAACCACCTGAATCAATCATTCCTGCAATATATAATGGTAGAGAAGAATATTCGTTTGAAATAAACTTCTACAATCTATATTCACAGGCAGCACAATCAGTAGTAACACTACAAAAGAGATGGGATAACTTACAAGATTTATCTAACGAATGGTTAGACCTTGTACTTAAAAACTATCAAGATGTAACTGTAGATGCATATCTAAATGATGAAAGCATAGAGATTGAAAGACTTAAAGATGTAGCAAACGATAAATTAGTACAAATAAAATTAGTATTCACAATGAGTGCGTTTACTAAATGTTTTAGACCTGTTTCTAACTACCCAACTGACTTTTCAAATTTAGCAATATGGTTAAAATCAGATAGTGGTGTAGGGTTTGACATACCAACAAAAAAAGTAAGCACTTGGGCTGACCAATCAGGAAATAACAATAATTTATCTCAGACTTTAGTAGCAAATAAGCCATTAAGATATGGTTATGGAGGTCAAGATGATAAATCATATTTAAGTTTCAATGGAACATCTAGTGATATGATTTCTGATGCAAATTCACCTATTAGAGCAGACTTTACAATATTTGAAGTTAGTAATATAAAAAGTAATAATTCTGCTGTTTTTTCTTATTCTAATGGTGCAGGTATATCTATATGTATTAAATCTGCAGATGATAATTCGTATTACGCTAGAGTTGCTCAAGAAATCGGTATAGATATTGAAACTAAAAATACTATTAATATTTTAGGTAAGAGTCATATAGGTGTATTAACTAAAAATCAGCAAAGAATTACTTTGAATTACTATGACTCAACCAACTCTACTACAAACACAGATGTTAATGGTGCATTTGACACTAATTTACTATTTAATGCGGATAAATTCAATATTGGTACTTTAGATGATGCTAAGCACTTAGATGGCGATGTGCAAGAGGTTATAGTTTACGACAGAGCATTATCAGATTCTGAGATTGATAGTGTTAAGAGTTATTTGAATTTAAAATATAAAATATATTAAGATATGGCAAGTGTAAATGGAGGTAATGGAAGTTTAAGTTGGGGTATAGTACCTTTAAATTGGAGTGGTTCTAATTTAGCAACAATGAGTTATGGTTATAGAGATAACTACTTAAAGAGTGTTAATGACCAACTAAGGTATCAAATTCAATGGTTTTATGCAGGAAACAATGAAGGTACTGAGCCTGTCAATTCAGGTGATTTAGTTAATGTGATATTTAAAGTTGAAACGAGTGTAGATAGTGTTAATTGGAAAACTATTGGAACTGTAAAAAAATCAAGAGATATAGCAAACAGAAGATATGAAACAGGATTAGTTGCAGGTGGTCATAGATTTACAATAGATGTAAGTCAATTAGTTTCAGATGAATTGTCTTATAGTTTATGTCCTATAAATAAAGGTACTTGGCAATCCCCTTTTTATGGAGGTATGAATGGTGGATTAACAATGCAAGATAATGTTATTGGCTCTAATACTGCATCAGGCTATCCTATAAGTAATTATAATGTTAGTGAGAATGGAACATTTAGAAGGTTAAGAGTTAGTGCAACTTTTGAAGTTTTAGATGGAAATGGTCAGATAGTTACTGCTACTAATAGTATGTCAAGTCCACCTTATGTAACAGTTATAAACTCAGTAAATCAATTTGAGAAAGATAGTGTGTATTATAATACTCTGTTTAATCACGATAAATGGTCTACAAGTTCAACTTCTCCTAAAAGATTTAATACTAGATGTCCTAATTGGTATCACAATACTAATGCGAATAAAGTGGCATATAATAAGAGTGTTAGAATGGATGAAGAGGCAGAGTTTTTGCAATGGTATGTTAAAGAAACATTTAATGGTAATGATTCAGGGGATTACTACAATCTTATTGAGTTGTATGGTGAAACATTCACAGCAGATGGTGTATTAGAAAATGAATTTGTTTTAGCAGACTTTACAACACTATTAAAATTGCATAATGCTACTTCATTTTCACATTACCAAAACAGAATGTTAATTCAAAATGTTAGTCCATCCTTCATTAATAATAATGCTTTTGTTCCTCAAGAAGATAGTACAGGTGGTTTGCCTGTGGGTTGTTACAATACATCAATATCTCCAATAACAGCAAATACTCACAGGTATAGACTTTATTTTAGGGGTTTTTACAATGCAAATAATCCTGCACCAAATGATTGGGTAGAAGTAAGGCATAGTGCTGTTAATTGGTATGAGATAGATAGAGAAGATGAGAAAAATGCTTATGGATTTGTTAGATTTCATTGGTTAAACTCTATGGGTGGTATTGATAGTTATACTGCAAAAAGAGATGTAGTAGAAGGACTGACAATAAGTAGAGATGTCGTAGAGAGAAAAAGTGGAGATAGAACTTGGTATCAAGATGACAGAGGTTATGCAAATAACGCACCTTTTAATATCCCTAATAACGATTTGTATGTTTCAGATACAATGAGAGGTGGTGATATATATAAAGGTGGTAGAGAGGTTTCAAATGTAAATGCTGATAGAGTGCAAAGCGTATATACTGAGCCATTAAATAAATCTGTTGCTAAATGGCTAGAGGAAATGTTATTATCACCTAATGTATGGATAGAAATGGACACAGAAGCGACTCAGATGGGTAATGCAAGAAATCCATATTTAAGACCATCAGACAAAGAATATATACCTGTAATCATTACAAATAGTGATGCTGAAACTGTTAATCAAGCAGAGGGGTTAGTTAAATTTAATATTGAATATACTTTAGCACATAAAGTAATAACACAAAGAAACTAAAATATGTCGGTAAAAATAGAGATATTAGATTACAAGTATGATGCTTCAAATGCTATTGATTGGGATAATAGTGTAGTTGGTGAGTTAGATATAACTGACCATTCTGACTTTCCATTAGCAATGACATTCCAAATATCAGATTTTAAAGATTTAACCTCAACTACAGGTGATTACAGTAAGACATTTAAAATTCCTGCTACTAAAAATAATAATAAGATATTCAAACATTTATACAATCCAAATTCAATCTCTGAAAATAAAATAACAGACAAAAAGAATTGTAAGATTTTAGTAAATAATCTTTATTCTTTAGTTGGACTTCTTAAAGTTAATGCAGTAGGTGGTTATGGAGAAACACCATCTTATTATGATTGTGTGTTTTTTGGCAGTAATTTAGGATGGGGTGCAGTTTTGCAAGATAAGTATATGAATGCTATAGATTGGGGTAATGATAGTAAAAACTTAACTTACAATAAAGCAAGTATTATGGCTACTTGGCAACACGCTGATTGTGATGATGCTTCTTCTGCTTCAGATGCACCAATAGTATATCCAATAACATCTTATGGTGTTTATAATGAAGGTGGAAATGCTAGAACAATACAACTTTTAGATACTGCATCCACTCAGCCTATTACTAATGGCTCTACAGGTTATTATGGATTTAATGATGGAGGTAACGATTATGGAACACCTCTACCATCTGCAGATTGGCGACCATCAGTATTTGTTAAAAGTACATTAGAAAAGATATTCAGTAATGTTGGATATAAGATAAATTCAACTTTTATGGACACGGATATGTTTAAGAAGTTAGTATGGTTATTACCTAATTTTAAATATAATAATCCTGATGAAAGGTATGATGAGTATTCTGTAGAAAGTAAATTTAAAAATACGATAGTCTTAGATACAACAGTTTATGATGGTGGTGTTTCATATGTTGATACTGATGATGGTGTTACTGAGTCATATTATGGAGGTTCTGTTACTTTTGATGATGGAGATGATAATTATATTGGAAATCCAACTGCTTCAGGTTCGGAAGGAACGAAACAGATACCATTAAGTGCTGACAGACTAAATGTAACTTTAGATGAAGGTTCTTATGTAGATACAACTAATGATTATATAACGATAGGAGAGTATGGTTATTATAATATAAAATTAAATGGAATACAGTCAAGAGCAGCAATTATATGGGCGAATACTGCTGCTAGTAAGGGTGTTAAAGAAGCAGAAATATGTATAAATGTTGATATGAATACTGTGGGTCAGTCAAGTTGGACAACAATAGATAGAACTTCTATTATAGTTAATCCTACTAGAATTTCTAGTTCATCTAACACCTCCAATTCAAGTAACAGTCTTAAGACTGATTTTCAATCATTACCAAGCGTTAATATTGATAATCAATGGTTAAATAAGGGAGATAAAATAAGACTGACAGTAGGATTTAGATTTAATGATATGGTTAGTTCATCAGGTGTTAATGCTCAAGATTTTACTGTTAATATTTTTAGTCGTGTTGCAAGTTCTACTGAATTTAATATTACTCTTAAACCTGAAAAAGTAGAATATGGTCAGACTTATGATTTAGATAAAGTAATGAATAAAGATTATAAGCAAACAGATTTTGTTAAGGGTGTTGCTCACGCATTTAATCTTCAAATGACTACTGATGAAAGTACAAAAACAGTAAATATAGAGCCTTTTAATAGTTTCTACAAACCTTTTGGTAGTGCTATAGATTGGACTTATAAGTTAGATAGAAGCAAAGAGATAAGTGATAAGTGGCTTGAAAACGATTTAAAAAGAACTTTGGTTTTTAAATATAAGAGTGATGGTAAGGATGCTAAGGTTAAAATTAGAGGTGAGAAATACTTTTTTGGAATAGAAGATGAGTTTCCTTATAGAGAGATACTTCCTGATACATTTGAGAAGGGAGATAGTACATTTGAAAATCCTTTCTTTGCAGGTACTTATAATGCTAAAGACACAGATACTACAGGTATTCAAAATATTGATACTGCTTTTTCTGCTTGTTTATGGACAGAAGATGTATCTTCTAATGCTGAAAGTAGACCTAATAAGGGTTATGAGTTTTTGCCAAGATTATTGTATTGGAATAAATACTCTCCTGCAATTGGCTCAGGAACTAAGATAGCAGAAGTTCAGACTTGGAGTTCAGTTACGAATTTCATAACAGCAGATGCATCAGCAAATCCTACATATCATCTTTCAACCATATACCCACAAGCAACAATGATTAATACTGACAGTACTACAAGTCCTGTTTTATCTTATGGTAATGTTTATGTAAGAGATTATGATGATGTTAATAATACTTACTCATCATATGTAGTTGGAAAAGGATTATATGATACCTATTATAAGGATTCTATTGAAATGTTGAAGGAGAATCCTAGAATGAGAACATCATACATAACACTTAAAATGTCTGACATTGTTAATTTAGATTTTACAAAATTAGTTTACATTGATGGTGTTTATTGGAGGATAAATAAAATAATAGATTTTATGCCAAACAAAAATGAATCTACAAAAGTAGAGTTAATTCAATTCACTCAACAATCTGCTTTTTCAGGCTCTGCACCTATGATTAATAGTTCAGGTGGTATTAATAATTGGCAGGATGTTATCGTTGATAATGACTTTGACTTCGCTTTGTAATAATAATAAAATATGAATAATAAGCAAGAGATAACAAGTAGAGGTTTAGCACAGCAAAGTGGGCTAGATATATTCTGTTCAATAACTAACTACACAGGTGAGTTTATAAGTATGGGTAATCCATTAATTACAAGTAATGTAGATTCTGCTGCTGATGCAGAAGCAACTGCTGCTTCTGACCCACAATTAGATGTTGTAAGTACATCATTCCCTTCAACACAAAACATTTGGTATAAATACCATACTCCACACGCACCATATGCAACTATACAAGCACCTTCTACGGCTGATATTTATGTCCAATTTAAAGGTCATAAGAGTGGTGGTGTTATAAGTTTATGTGGTATTTATCAGCAATTATCAGGATTAACTGTAGGCAAGAAGTATTCCATAGAAATGATAAGTCCTTATCTAACTGTTGAGGGTAGATTTACTGTATACACATACAGCAAGACAGGTGAAAGTGTTGTGCAAAATTCATTTAATTCATTTACTATGCCTAATAATAGTTCTAGTATGATTACAGAGTTTACAGCAGTTTCAACAAATGACATTGTACTAATTGATTATACTACTGAATCAACCTCAGCAGTTGTACAATACCTTTACTCAATAACAATATCAGAAGTGCAAGAGTATTTAGCACCTGTATATGTTCAAGATAAATTTAACAATGCTCATAAAACATTAAGAAGAAATTTAGGTAATACATTATCAGATGATTAAATTCAAACATACAAATAGGGCTTTAACAGATGTTGGTATTATGCTTAGAAAAGGTCTTAGGCAAGAACTAATAGACCAAAAGCATAACGCTACAGGTAGACTTAGTAGAGGTTTAAAGTATCATAAAAAAGGTACTACCTTAAATATAATTTCATCTGTTAGTTATTGGAAGGCTGTTAATAATCCTAAGTTTGCTAAAATACCAAATCTTAATGCAATAAAAAGTTGGTTAAATGCAAAAAGAAGAAATGGTACTTTAGTAGAGCCTAAATGGGGTAGTAATCCAAGTTCTATTTTAAGAAGAATGAATACAAGTGGATATGGCAATAGGAATTACAATGGCTCAATGAGGGACCCTTATCATTTTTATGAGGAAGGTAATAGATTACCTAGAAGAACAAACTTTGCAGGATATGTAGCAAATAAGTTTAGTAAAGATGTAGCAAAGAAGTTAGCACCATCTATTGGTGTAGATGTAGCAAATATGATAGCAGATAAAATAAGAAAAAATAATCCAAAAACAAATGTCGTAGAGGCATTTTAATATAATATATAATGGCAACAAATACAGAAAAGATAGTAGTACAGGTAGTAGTAAAAGGTGATAAGGATTTACAAAGAGTAGGTAAGACAGCAGATAAATCAACCAAGAGTTTTGGGAAGATGGCTGCAGGAGTGTTAGGTGCTGTTGCTGCATTTAGAAAGGTAGCACAAGTTGCAGCAGATGCAATAAAAACTTTTAGTGCTTTTGAATTTCAAATGGCTAAGGTTAGAGCAACTACAGGTGCTAGTAACAAGGATTTTAAGAAACTAACTGCTACTGCACAACAATTAGGTCGTACAACATTCTTTACTGCCACACAAGTTGGAGAATTGCAAATGAACTTTGCTAAGTTAGGTTTTACTACTTCTGAAATATTAGATGCTCAGGAAGCAACATTAAGATTAGCAACAGCAACAGGTTCGGATTTGGCTAGAGCAGCAATGGTAGCAGGTGCTTCTGTTAGAGGTTTTGGATTAGATGCAAATGAAACTGAGAGGGTAGTTGATGTAATGGCAGTAGCGTTTACAAGTTCTGCTTTAGATATTGAAAGATGGCAAACTTCTATGACTAAGATTGCACCTATTGCAGCAGGTGCTAATATTTCTATTGAAAGTTCAGCAGCAGTTATGGGAAGATTAAGTGATGCAGGTATTGAGGCTTCTATTGCAGGTACATCATTAAGAAATATATTCTTGAAAATGCAAGATTCTTCTTCTGACCTATCTCAGCATTTAGGATTTACTGTTAATAGTAGTGAAGATTTAGAGAGAGCATTACTACAATTAAATTCAGAGGGTCTTACTAATGAGGAGATTATGAGGCTTGTTGATTTAAGGCAAGTTGCTGCATTTGCTACAATGGTTAGGGGTACTGAAAACATTATAGGAATGACAGATGCTTTAGAAGATGCTAATGGTGAGGCTCAAAAAATGGCTGATATTATGGCTGATACTTTAGAAGGTGACCTTATTACTGCTAAATCTGCTTGGGAAGGTCTTACTTTGTCAATTTTTACAGGTAACAATAAAATATCAAAAGCGTTAAGGTCAGTTGTTAATGCTTTTACTGCAACTTCAAATCAGATTTCTGATTCATTAAAGAGTACAGAACAGATTTCTGCAGATTTATTTACTAATACTACAAAAATAGCAAAAGAAGAAACAAAAAAGTTGAACAAAGAGAGAGGGGAGGCTTCTACTACTTATTCTCAGCAATTAAAACAAGAAGTTGCAAGTTTAAGAAATACTTTGACTATGAAGGAATGGTCTGTCAATAATTCACTATTAAAAATAAAAAAACTAACTGAAGAAGGGCAGAAAGGTGCATATCAAGCCAATGCACAAGATATTGCTGAAGAACAAAAAAAATATGAAGAGCGTTTAAAGATATTTAATGCAACAAAAATAGCGTTAAAAGATTTAACAGAAGAAGTTGAAACTCAAAATAAAAAAGAAACTGCTTTGTTAGATGCAGCAGCAGTTGAAGCAGCAGTTGCAGCAGAGCAAGAAAGAAGAAATGAAGAAATTGCTGCTGATAAATTAGAAGAAAAAAGACAAAAAAAATTAAGAGAACAACAAATAGCAGATAAAAAGGCATTTCAAGATAAGAAAAACGCAATAAGTATAGAATACCAAGAACTTGAAAATATACATAAACAAGCACTTATTGATGAAGAAATAACTCAAGAAACTTATGATGAGGCTGCTTTTGATATGGAACAACAAAGGCTTGAAGATATGAAAAATCTTCTTATTAAATATGGTGAAGATACTTCTGCTATTAATGGTCAGATATTAGAAAATGAGTTAAAGATGATTGATGATAAGGCTGCTGCAGAGGAGGCTGCTATTGATACATCACAAGAAGAGAAAAATAAGGCATTTGCAGAGGATATTAAAAGAGCAGCAATGTCAGGTGAATCTGCTGAGGATGCTGCAAAAAGACTTATTAGAGCAAAAATAATGGAAACTGTTGCCACTTACATTGTAGGTGCTTTTTCTGCTAATCCACTTCTTGGTGCTATAGTAGCAGCAGGTGCAGGTAGTCTTGTTAGCGGTGTATTTGAAAGGGCTTTTAGCAATATAACTTTTGCTAATGGTGGAATGATTGAAGAATTTGCAAATGGTGGTATGGTACACGGTAAATCACACGCACAAGGTGGTGAGAAGTTTGCAGTAGGTGGTAGAGTAGTTGAGTTAGAAGGTGGTGAGGCTGTTATAAATAAAAGAAGTACAGCAATGTTTAGCAGACAATTATCAGCAATGAACGCTGCAGGAGGTGGTGTTAAGTTTGCAGATGGTGGATTACTTAATATGCCTTCATTTAGCCAACAACAATTCAATGCACT
>Ga0181380_1001150_pt1 | contig 11687 bp, 7 predicted proteins | sample 3SPOviralmetaG_FD_130116 | JGI IMG/M metagenome (GOLD analysis project Ga0181380, IMG submission 130116) | Marine viral communities from the oligotrophic San Pedro Time Series (SPOT) site, San Pedro Channel, CA, USA - 3 SPOT_SRF_2009-08-19 | ecosystem: Environmental > Aquatic > Marine > Strait... | reverse complement strand
GGTCATCAAAGCTATCCGCATAAAATCATAACAGGCAGAAAAAAAGAAATTTCTACTATTCGATCAAAAGACGGTTTACATCCTTTTACAAATATAGAGGAAAGTATTTATGATTCTTTTGGTACAGGTCATTCAAGCACTTCTATAAGTGCAGCGTTGGGTATGGCTATCGCAAAACCTGAGAAAAACCATGTTGCAATAATTGGTGACGGCGCAATGACCGCTGGCATGGCATACGAAGCTTTAGCTCATGCAGGCTCACTAGATTCTAATATTTTAGTTATCTTGAACGATAACAACATGTCAATTTCTAAAAATATTGGAGGTTTCTCAAACTATCTAGCAAGAATTTGGGCAAGTAAATTTTATACTGCCATCAGAGAAGGAGGAAAAACAGCCTTAAGATTTATTCCATCTGCCAAAAACTTTGCCAAAAGAGCAGAAACTCATTTCAAAGGTATGTTAGCGCCTGGAACTCTTTTTGAGGAATTGGGCTTTAATTATATTGGGCCAATGGATGGTCATAACTTAAATGAGATGCTTAGAACTCTGAAAAATTTAAAAAGCCTCAAGGGTCCAAAACTCTTGCATTTAATAACTACAAAAGGAAAAGGATTTTCACCGGCAGAAAAAAATCCAATTGGATTTCATGCTTTGAATAAAATTGAAGCAAATACAAAAAAAACAAATGGAATTAAATATTCAAAAGTTTTCGGTGATTGGCTCTCAAAAAAAGTTGAAGTAGGCGATGATGACTTGGTAGCGATTACTCCAGCAATGTCAGAGGGATCAGGCATGAACGATTTTGCAAAAAATAATCCAGATAAGTTCTATGACGTTGCAATTGCTGAACAACATAGTATGACTTTCGCTGCTGGTTTGGCTAAAGAAGGAAAAAAACCAATTCTTGCTATTTATTCAACATTTTTACAAAGAGCATACGATCAATTAATCCATGATGTGGCTTTGCAAAAATTAGATGTGACTTTGGCCATTGATAGAGCTGGTTTCGTAGGTGGAGATGGTGCAACTCATGCAGGTATTTTTGATGTATCTTTTTTAAGATGCATACCAAATATGATCATTATGAGTCCCTCAGACGAAAATGAATGTTGGAAAATGCTCTCGACTGGATACAATTATTTGGGTCCAGCAGCAATTAGGTATCCTAGAGGAGAAGGCCCTGGAACAGAAATTTCAGAGAATTTTGATTTGCTAGAAATTGGTAAAGCAAGAGTGATTAATGAAACGTCGTCCGATTTGGTTATTTTCTCATTTGGGAATATGTTGGATTTGTCTATGGAAATTGCAGATAAAATAAATTGTTCGCTGGTGGACATGAGATTTATCAAACCTCTTGATGAAGAACTAATTGAAAAATGCGCAAAAAGATACAAACACATTATTACAATTGAGGAAAATGTAATTACCGGTGGTGCTGGTTCGGCGGTAAATGAATATCTTACGAAGATAGGATATTCAGAAAAACTTAGAATTTTCGGTATCCCTGATGAATTTCCTATAGTCGGTAGTCAAGATGATCAAAGAGACGCAGCGGGTTTAACAAAAAATAAAATCTTAGAATCACTCTCTTCAGAGTTGAACTTAAAAGATTTGGAAAAAAAAGTTTCCGCCCAATAGAGTTAAGCCAGCAAACATACCGGCTACCAGATCGTCTAAAACAATCCCAAAACCCGATTTAAATTTTCTATCGATAAATGAAATTGGATGAGGTTTAAAAATATCAAAAAAACGAAAAAGAATAATCAAAATTAATGCTGCTAGGTAAGACTCTTTTTGCCATTCAAGTGTTGAAAAATTGTAAATTCCTAAAAGAGGTATGAATAAAAAAGATAATCCTGCTCCAGCTACCTCATCGATCACTATAGTTTTGTGATCCTTCTCTAGAAGATCTTTAGATGCAATTTCACAAATAATTACTGAGGCAATAGAAAAAAAAATAAAAAATGAAAAATAAAGTAAGAAACTAATCTGCACATAAATCAAACCGAAAAATAAAAAAAGTGCTGCAAATGAACCCCAAGTTCCAGGAGCCATAGGTAAAAGACCTACTCCAAAAAAAGTAGAGGATAAATGAGAAAATTTTTTTAAATCTGGGAATTTATTCATTATTTAAGTGATTATAGCTTTTTCTATTTAAATGAATTTCCTTAGCTCCTTGAAAAATCTTTATTCCTTTATCTCTAGTAATTTCACCGATTTTAAATTTTTTAATTTTAAGACTTTTCAAGATTCCGTTTAGTTTGGTCTCTTTATTTTTAGGAACAGTAAAACAAAGTTCATAGTCATCTCCCCAAGTTAAGGCGTCTTTAAAAGACCCTTCGTGAGGTATTGAATCAACATAAATTCTTGCTCCCAATTTACTTTGATGACAAATATGTCCTAAATCTCCAATCAAGCCGTCCGAAATATCAATACAACTGTTTGCAATGCCGTTTAAATTTTTTCCAAGTGCTGTTTGAATCTTAGGCTTAAGAAATTTATTCTGGTATTTTTTTTCTAAAGAGTTTAGATCTTTTTTCTTAGACTTTATTATTTCTAAACCTAATTTGGCAGCTCCTAAAGTACCGCTGACATAAATTGAATCTCCCTCTTTTGCTCCATTTCTAGGAAGAAATTGATCAGAATTAACTTCACCACATACTCCCACTGATACGGAACATTCTTGTCCCCTTACTAAGTCTCCCCCAATTATCGGTACCTGATATATTCTAGTAAAAAGTCTCACGCCTTTTGCGAATTCTCTCAACCATTCAATACTTTTGCTGGGCGTTACAAGACTTATAGATAACCATTTAAGTGTTCCTCCGCAAGCTGGAATATCACTAGCCGCTACAGAGCAGGCCCTATAAGCGATTAGATCAGGAGCTAAATCTTTAGGGAAATGAATATCAGAAACTGAAACGTCCGTAGAAAAAATTAAATCTTTATTTTTTGTAGAAAAATGACCTGCATCATCTCCTGGTCCAATAATGATACCTGAGGAGTCATTAAATTGACTCCCCAAGTTTTTAAAGTATTTTTGAAGTACTAAAAATTCATCCGATTCTTTCATTGAGAATCGGATGAATGATTAAGAATTGTAAGCTTCAAATAGGCCAGTAGCACCCATACCGCCACCAACACACATTGTGACGATGCCGTATTTTCCACCTCTCCTACTGAGTTCTCTCGCGACATGACCAACTTGACGTGAGCCAGTCATACCAAATGGATGTCCTATAGAAATTGAACCGCCATTGACATTTAGTTTGTCGCTTGGAAGGCCAAGCTTGTCTCTGATGTAAACTACTTGAGATGCGAATGCTTCATTAAGCTCCCACAAATCAATGTCTTCTAGTTTTAAATCTGCAGATTTTAAAAGCTTAGGAATAGAGTAAACTGGACCAATTCCCATTTCATCAGGTTGACAGCCAACAACTGTAAAACCTCGAAAATAAAGTTTTGGAGTTAAACCAAGTTCTAAAGCTTTTTCTTCACTCATGACCAAAGTAACTGAAGCACCATCTGATAATTGTGAAGAGTTACCTGCTGTCACTGAGCCATTTTCTGGATCAAATACAGGTTTTAAAGAAGAAAGCCCTTCTATGGTTGTTTCTGGACGATTGCAATCATCACGATCGACAGTCACTTCAACGTCTTTCTCTTCGCCAGACTCTTTGTTAACCAATTTCATCACTGTGTCCATTGGTACAATTTCGTCATCATAGTAACCAGATTCTTGAGCATTTGCAGTTCTTTGTTGACTTGAAAGAGCATATTCGTCTTGTGCCTCTCTAGTTACATTGTAGCGTTTAGCCACACATTCAGCTGTTTGGCCCATAGCATGGTAGATGCCTGGAACATCGGCAGCTAGTTTTTCATTAACATACATATGCATGTTGGTATTCCCTTGAGTGGTAGAGATAGACTCTACTCCTCCAGCGATTATGCAATCAGTGAACCCGCTTTGCACTTGAGTTGCTGCCATAGCGACTGTCTGCAAACCAGAAGAACAATATCTGTTCACTGTGGTACCGCCTACTTCAATTGGTAATTTGGATAATACCGCAACATTTCTTGCAATATTATGACCTTGCGCACCCTCAGGCGCTCCACAACCCAAAATCATGTCTTCCACCATTGACGGATCTAATCCTGGATTTCTTTCTAGCAAGGCATCTACTAAATGTGCTGTCATGTCGTCTGCACGAGTTTGGTTGAAGCCCCCACGGAAAGATTTGGCGAGTCCTGTTCGGACACTGTCAACGATTACTACGTTTCTCATAAAATCTCCTTTTTTTTTGAACATTGATTATAAAGACTATTCCTTACGATTACTAACAAAAAAAAACCCTTGCCTGGGCAAGGGTTTTTTTACTTTAGATTTGATTAAAAATCTATGCCAAAAGCCATACCAAAGGATCTACCTTCCCTAACAAACACAGATTGAGTGTGTCCTACAGAAGAGTTACCGATACCAGCAGCGGTTACGTTTCTGTCATCAGTTAAGTTTTGACCCCAGAATCTAATATTCCAATCTCCGTTGGTAGGAACAATAACTAAAGAGAAATTGTACTCATCCCAAGCTTTGATTTTATTAGCAGAAATGTTTGCAATACTGTTGAATGTCTCAGACTGGTAGTAGTAATCCAATCTAGGAGTTACTTCAACATTATTGGTTTGGAAAGTGTATGCAATACCAAATCCTAATGTAAGTTCAGGGAATGGCATTTCGTTTCCAGTGTAATCCATTTCTAGACCACCTCTTAAAAACTTACCTTCTACAACTTTTCCATCCACTACAGTTGAAGCACAACGTTCGTTAGCAGCTAAAGAAAGCTCATTAGCTCGAGTTACTTTATCTGCATACGTTGCCATCATTAAGAACGCTTTACATGCACCACCTGTTTGTAGTGAAGCACCAGTTCCTCTGCTTATGATTGAAGGCAGTAGTGTTCCAGTTGGAATTGCAGATCCAGAACCGTTAGCTGTTGGGCCACCATAGATCTGAGTTGTAGTTGGAGCTAAGCCAGCAGTTCCACCAAGAGCTGTTGGATGACAGGTATTCATAGCACCTGGAATGTTTATACACATTGTTCCAAGGTTACCGTAACCAACCGCATGTGCACTGGATTCAAATGGTAAGAAAGTTCCAGCCAAATTACCTGAGGAAAATGAAATATCTTCGCCTGCGGCATCTTTAGCACAATCGTTAAAAGGTGCCGAACCACATGTCATAGCAAAAGCGATTTCATTGGCTCCTCTTTGACCTGCTAGATAAGTAGCTACATCAGATGGCGATGCACTGGCACCCAACCCGGCTATTCCAAGTTGAAGATCTAAGATTCTACCGTAAGTAGTACCCAGAGCATCTTTAGCAACTAAGAAAGAGTTTGCTGTAAAGTTTTTAGCAACATGCCAGTCTTCATAACCGTCCATGTTTCCAGTTGATTTTTGTTGACGATAATGACCACCTAAATCGTGAGCATTGATCATTTTGAAATTACCAATCTCAGAAGTTGCATAGTTCAACATCATGTTGAAAGCCAAACCTGGAACAGTTGGTGGTGCTAAATATAATTCAAGCTCCGCACCCATGTTCTCAAGAGGCATACCTACGTTGATGGCCGTTTCGTTTCTAATAGCTCCGATGTGGAAGTTATCAAAGTCGTTGTAATAAATTGATGCGTTTGCAACTAAACCAGCTTCAGGCACAGTTGCTTTAACACCAAACTCTATTGCGTCCACTCCTGTACTCTCGAAAGTGTAAGGCGTGTCAGGGAATTGATCCGCGTTAAATGGCGGGTTAAATCCACCACCTTTGAAACCTTTTGAGTAACTTGCGTAGAAAAGAGTATTTTCATCGATTTGGAAATCCCACACAAATCTACCAGTAGTTTCTGAAAAGTCTTTAACTGGAGATATACCATAAGTTGTGTAGTCAGTATTGAATTCAGGTAATGGAGCTAGTGGTTGTGAACCATTAGCAGCTCCTGAACCAGGCACTGAACCAATAGCTTGACCTACGGTATCTACTGAAAGATTATCCGCGTCAATTCCACTATTAAAACAAGCTGCATTGGCTACTCCGGCCGTTTCATAAGAGAGATCTTTACCTGTAACTAAACTAATTCCACAAGTTCCTCCAAGCCCTGCTGCTGCAAGTTGACCTGCACCAAGCCTAGCTGGATCCCAATTTGAAATAAGAGGCACTTTGTAGAACATGTTTTGGACAGAAACGCTTTTGGTGTCTTCGTTGTATCGAAGACCTAGAGTCAATCTGTTTCTTTCGTTCACATCAAAGTAGAACTCTGTAAAGATTGAAGCAGAATCCAAACCAAAAGAATCTGTAACGTTTTTATAAAACTCTGTGTACAAACCATCAATTCTAGAAACCATGTTTTGGGCAACCGACATAGGGGTTACAGTTGCAGAACCACCGTTGGCTGCAATTATACCTGTCAAGGTTGTAGCACCATCTATAATGGCAGGATTAGCAAGAATGGCTTTTCCTGTTGCAATGGCACCGGCCGTACATTGGCCTGCAGGAGCACTTAAACCTGAACAAGCAAGAGCGCCTCGGAAACCTTCTCTATATTGACCGGCAAGAAGTTCTGGCAGCATCAAACCATTTAGCGTGAGCCCCGAAGCGTATACATCGTAGTAAGAGTGCGTGTTGTTTGAAATATCTATTGCACCAATTAAGAAGTTGAACATACCATCTAGGTCAGAAACAAACTTAACTTCATGCGTAGTAGAACTGTATTTACCATGGAATGCCGTTCCTGAAGCAGGCATGACGTGATAGCCATTTATACCAGCACCGCCAGGACAAAATACCCCAGCTTTAAACTGACGATAATCACAAGTAGTTCCGTTTTTTTGAGAATTACTGTAGCCCAAAGGCAAACCATCGTTGTAAACCGGTAAAGCCTGAACCGCTGCAGACCATCTCAAACCACTTCCTTCGGAAGAAAGAGACGTATCGTCACGATAAAATTTTCTTAAATTCTGATTGTAAGAATAGGTTAAAGATCCGTTATCAAAGTCTTTGTCAATAATGAATTGAGACGTGGATTCTTGCACATCGTGCGTAGGGGAGCCCCAAACATTGCTTTGGAAAAAGTCTTGAGGAACCGTTCCTGTATCTTGCGGCAGTCCAGTTGGAGCATATAGCTTACCTTCATCGACACTACCGTTGGTTAGATTTGATGGAACGTAGTAACCTAGAGTTTTACCCAATAAACCGGGAAGCGTTGAACCATTAGACATTGGGTGAACTGGTTGAAAAACTTGCGCTCCACCCATAACACAACCTTGCACCAAGTTTCCTCCAGTCTGACACCAAACACCGCTGGTTTGAGTTCTTGAAGATTCTTCATCATATGCATTGTGAATTAGAGTAAGAGTTAAATCATCTGCAGGTTCCCATTGAAGAGTAGCACGCCATTGGTAGCTGTCTCTGCTGTCAAACGGGTCTACCGACTTTGAATAAAGGTTTTTGTTGATTCCATCTTTTTCAAAATTATTGTAAGCAAGTCTTAAACCAAGCTCATCGCTGATCGGAATATTCAACATCATATCAACTTGCTTTTCGTTGTCTTTACCATATTGAAGTCTAGCTCTGCCATAGAATTCATCTAAATCAACTCTTGCTGTAATCAAGTTGATTACACCACCAGTTGCATTTCTTCCGAAAAGCGTACCTTGAGGACCACGTAAAACCTCAATTCGAGCCATATCCATAAAGCCAAGCTCGTTTGTAGAAGTTGTACCCAAAGGCAAACCGTTCAAGTGAACTTCAACCCCAGCATCTGCACTTGCCGCAGTTGCTAAGTTAGTAATACCTCTTATTGAAAAACCACCAGTACCGAAAGTATTTGACGAATATCCAACACCAGGAACTTGCAATTGAATATCACTTGCAACTTCAATTTGACGTTCAGACAACATTTCATCTGTAAAAGCCGATACCGCAATTGGAACGTCTTGAAGACTTTGTTCCGTTCTCTGTGCAGTAACAACTACTTCCTCAATTGTGGCTTGTGCATACATAGAACTTACAATGGTAAGTGAGGCTATGAATGCCAAACATATTTTAAAGAAATTACTCATTTAGAATCCTCCCCTAATGAGTTAAATAATTAATTTGTGAAGAACTCAAGCAAACAAAAATATAACTTTTACTTATAAGCTTAAGGATTCTCCCCCTATAACAATCGATAATACCTAATTTTGCAAGTACTGCAACCTTTTCAGAACAAAAAAAACTTCTTTAAAGAAAACCGTTTAAAATGTTTTTATTTAGCTACACAGGCCACATAATTATGAATAAAAAAGAGAGAGCTTTATTTGTAGAAAAAAAACTTGCTGAACTTTTTCCCAACCCCAAAGCACCTCTTAAACATAAAAATGCTTTTACATTGCTAATAGCAGTTCTTTTGAGTGCTCAAACAACTGATAAAAGAGTAAATATTGTAACCAAAGATCTTTTTAAGGTTGCTTCAACCCCAGAAGCAATGTTCAAACTTGGAGAAGCAAAAGTTTATGAACACATCAAAACTTGTGGACTGGCTCCAAAAAAAGCAAAGGCAATAATAGGAACTTCTAAAATTCTAATCGATAAACATAGTGGGAAAGTGCCACGAGATTTGTCTCTGTTAGAAGAGCTTCCTGGAGTTGGTCACAAAACTGCATCAGTAGTGGTAAGTGAATATTTTAAAAAACCTGCGTTTCCAGTAGATACTCATATCCATCGTTTGGCTCAGCGTTGGGGCTTAACAAATGGTAAATCTGTCAATCAAACCGAAAAAGATTTAAAAGAAGTATTTGATGAAATGAATTGGCGAAATTTACATTTGCAAATTATTTTTTACGGAAGAACATTTTGTACAGCAAGAGGTTGTGATGGAACGGTTTGTTACATGTGTAAAAGTTTATATCCTAATAGAAAAAACAAAATTAAGACTTTAAAAGCTTAAAAAAATTTCTATCAGGAGTATAATTTTATTTTGATATTTACTTATGTACGGAAACAATCTTTCTATTAAATCCTTCGATGATGACCTCTGGCAAGCTCTAGAAAAAGAACGCGTCAGACAAGAACAACATATAGAACTTATCGCATCTGAAAATTATGCTTCTCCAAGAATTCTTGAAGCTCAAGGTTCGATCTTAACTAACAAATATGCCGAGGGCTATCCTGGCAAAAGATATTACGGTGGATGTGAGTTTGTAGACATTGCCGAACAACTGGCAATTGATCGAGCTAAAGAGTTATTCAAAGCAGATTATGCCAACGTCCAACCACACTCTGGAGCCAGTGCAAATGCTGCGGTATTTTTAGCTCTGTTAAATGCTGGGGATAAAATTCTTGGCATGAGTCTTGATCACGGTGGACATTTGACTCACGGCTCTAAAGTGAATTTCTCTGGAAAAATTTATGAATCTTACAGCTATGGGATTGATCCTGAAACTGGCGACATAGACTATGCGCAAGTTGAATCTTTAGCAAAAGAACATAAGCCTAAACTTATTATTTGCGGATTTTCAGCTTTCTCTGGGATATTGGATTGGGCAAGATTTAAAGAAATTGCTGAATCAGTTGATGCGTTATTGTTAGCAGATATATCTCATGTCTCTGGACTAGTTGCTGCTGGACTATACCCTAACCCATTTCCTCATGCAGATGTAGTAACAACCACGACTCATAAAACTTTAGTTGGTCCTAGAGGAGGATTGATTCTTGCAGGTCCTGACGAAGAATTACAAAAAAAACTAAATTCAGCACTATTCCCTGGATCACAAGGTGGTCCGTTAATGCATGTTATTGCCGCTAAAGCTGTTTGCTTCAAAGAAGCTATGGAAGATGAATTTAAGTTATATCAACAACAGATTCTTTCAAATGCTAAAACCATGAGTAGTAAATTCATGGCTAATGATGTTGATATTGTTTCAAATGGAACCTCAAACCATATGTTCCTAGTAAATCTTATAAAGAACGAAGTCACAGGAAAAGATCTTGAAGCTGCCCTCGGTCAGGCATTTATTACCGTAAATAAAAATTCAGTACCAAACGACCCTAAGTCTCCCTTTGTGACCTCTGGTATAAGAATTGGAACTCCAGCAGTTACTAGAAGAGGCTTCAAGGAAAAAGAAGTTTCCCAAATTGCAGATTGGATCTCGCAAATTATTCATAATATTGAAGATCAAAAATTACTGAGTGATATCAAGGAAGAAGTGAAAAATCTTTGCGGTAATTTTCCAGTTTATTCTCAGTAAATCATGCATTGTCCTTTTTGTTCCTTCGAAGAAAGTAAGGTAATTGACTCTCGCCTGGTAACAGAAGGAAGTGAAATCAGAAGAAGACGTGAGTGCTTAAAGTGTGGCGAAAGATGGACTACTTTTGAAGTTGGTGAATTGGTAATGCCAAAAATAATAAAACAAGATAAATCCAGAGTGCCTTTTGATGAAACTAAGATTAGAGAAGGAATAGCTAGATCTCTGGAAAAGCGTCCTGTCAGTGATGCTCAATTTCAAACTCTCATTGATTCAATAAAAAAAGAGATTAGAGATTTTGGTGAAAGAGAAATCGAGTCAAAACAAGTTGGTGAGTCTGTCATGCGGCATTTAAGAAAATTGGATGAAGTTGCTTTTGTAAGGTTTGCCTCAGTCTACAGAAGTTTTCAAGACCCAAATGAATTCAGCGAAGAAGTAAAAAAATTGAGTGATGAATGACTCCTATTTCATTGCGAAAGCAATTTCCCTAGCTCTTAAAGGAAAATTTAATACAAAACCCGGGGTTAATGTCGGCTGTGTAATTGTCAAAAATAATAAAATAATTGGTCAAGGTTTTTATGAAAAGTATGGCGGTTCTCATGCTGAAATTAATGCAATCAATCAAGTAAAAAGAAAGTATAAAAAAAGCTTCCTTTCCAAACTAGCTGGCAGTGATATATTCGTAACGCTTGAGCCTTGTAGCAAAAAAGGTAAAACCGGTGCATGTTTAAATGAACTTAAAAAATATGCATTCAATAGAATTATTATTGGCGCAAAAGATCCTACTCAGGATGGCTTTAAAAATCTTCAGCATGCCGGATACGAAGTAATAAATCTGAATTGCGAACAATGTCTGGCTTTGAACACATCTTTTTTTCACAAAGCAAAATTCAATAAACCCTTTGTAAGAGCAAAAGTTGCAATGTCTAGCGATTACAAATCTGTTTTTACTTCAAAACAGAGAAAGTGGATCACTGGGGTTCCTGCTAGAAATGATGTCCAAAAGCTTCGTGCAGAGGCAGACATTATTATCACGGGAGCTGGAACGATAAATGAGGATAACCCATCAATGAATGTGAGATCAAAAAACATAATTGTAAATAAAAATTTTATTCAGCCTGAAAGGTACGTATTTTCAAATGAACTTGACTTAAATTGGACCGCACCCTTTTTTAAACTTCCAGGAAAAAAAGTAGTAGTGACTTCAAAAAAAAATCTCCCAAAACTTCCGCTTGGAATAAACGATATCTCTATAATGAATATTAAAAAAAATAGTGGCTCTGTAAATGTCAAAGATTTCTTAAAAAAAATATCTAAGTTAGACATAAATAGTATTTTAATAGAGGCAGGACCAAAACTTCTAGGGAGTTTTGGTGACTATAACCTGATTGATGAATATGTTTTTT
>Ga0181380_1001146_pt1 | contig 11713 bp, 10 predicted proteins | sample 3SPOviralmetaG_FD_130116 | JGI IMG/M metagenome (GOLD analysis project Ga0181380, IMG submission 130116) | Marine viral communities from the oligotrophic San Pedro Time Series (SPOT) site, San Pedro Channel, CA, USA - 3 SPOT_SRF_2009-08-19 | ecosystem: Environmental > Aquatic > Marine > Strait... | reverse complement strand
TGCTCAACATCATTCAAAGGTGTGTTTTTGTCTTTTGTTGACATTTAAATATTCCTTTTAATAAATTAAAAAAAAGGGAAAGATTAGACATAGTTAAGGAGAGCAAAACCCTATATCTAACCAATCCCCTAATTTATTACTTACGACAATCCAGTAATCATTCCTGAATCAGCGAAAGAACTGTGCTTCACAGAAACTTCACCGACAACATTGTGTGTGTCAGCATCGCCATTTTTAGCGAGTAAAGTTCTTGCAAATGGACGTAACGTAACAGTCTTAAACATAGATGGATCAATTAAGTACCCATGTGTGCTTAAGTTTTGTCTGTTAATTACAGTACGTAATTCACCGAAAGGTGTAAGGATTACGTCAATCACGTTGGTCAATGTTTTAGCATCAATCTCACGATTCCTACCAGTTGCAGTTGCGAAACCTGCCACGATAGTTGCATCAGCAGGTTTAATCATGAATACAGATGGTTCAGAACCATTTGTGTAACATGTTTGGTGCAAAGTTAACAATTTTGCTTCTGTTAAAGCATCTGTTGAATTTGAACCTGCATCTACAGTTGTAGAGATTTGTTGATCTATTGATGCCATCTCTCTAGCGGTACTAGCGTTTCCTGCTGCTAGAGCGTTTGAGACCCCTATCATTGCCCTTTCGTAATCGTTCTTAATTACTTTAAGAGTTTTTGATAGTTGATACGCAGTTTCAGTGGCGCGACCATGTGTTTTAACAGCGTCAGCAGTACCAGAGACAGCAAATGCCTCAGCTATAATCTGACATGTGTTGCTGCGAAGTGTAGTCGGGCTGATAGTAATTGTAGAAGCATCTGCTCCTTCAACTTTTTTATTGTCAGCACTAGCTCTTAACGCATCCTCCATCCACTCAAAAGTTCTTGCAGAAGTCTTTTCGTTCTTGACCATGCTTTGAAAAGGAGTGGCAGTTGGAGAAATCATTGCTATAAGAGATGATACATCCTCGGCTTGACCTACAGAAGTGTAGGTTGTATATGTAGCCATGTTGATTTCCTATTGTATTAAAGGTTAAAGATAATTTAAGATTCCCAGCCTGCTAAGATTGCTGCTGATATGTCATCTAAATCACTACCACCTTGAGTTCTAAGTTTGTCGTAGGCTGCTTGCTTACGAACATCTTTAGTTTGTTTGGGTGATGGGGGAGCTTTCTTTGATCTTAATACTTTAGTTTTCTTGGCTTTCACCTTTTTAACATTGGCTGTCTTTTTAGATTTGTCATACAGCATAGCCTTATGTAATAACTTAATTACAGTCGGGTCTGAATACTGGTTAACTTCCTGTTCAGGCAATCCAGATGTTATAGAAAACTCACGAATTTGGTCATACAGTTTTGTACTCCACTCAGGTATATCTCTTTGTAAGACTTCTATAGCTTTTTTAGCGTTTTCTTGCTGTTGAGCTACCATCTTTTCTTGAGCTTCAGTATAAAACTTTTGACTTTCTTCTTTTAAGTATTTTAAATCACTTTGAGCTTGATTTGCTTCAGAACGTAATAGAGCAAAATCATCAGCTTCCATTGTTTTAGAGGCTAACAACATGTCTACTTCGGCATAAGGCTTATATCGTTCTTCAGCTCTAGTTAACATACTTTGCATCACAAAATCAGCTTGTTTAAGAGCTTCATCTGCTTCTTTGCGCTGGTTACTTACTTCTTGAGACTTCTTGGTAAGACTACTTTCTTGTCCGTGTAATCGTTTCAGAGACTTAACAGATACCTGCTCTAAATTCCCATCGACTGAAACTTCAACAATAGCATCATCAGGTAAGATCTCTATTAATTCTTCTTCTGATTCTTCTTCCGATTCTTCAGAATTTTCATTTTGATCTTCTGTTTCGCTATTGTCTTCATTTTCAATTTCTTCTTGGGATGTTTGCTCAGGGTCTTCATTCTCATCTTCGGCTACTTCGTTTTCAGTATCCTCAATTACCGCTTCATCAGTAGTCTCACCTGAATCATCGGTTGCCTCTAAATTACCTTCTTGGGATGGCTCATCAGCGTCCCTCCAGTTATTTAAAATGGCTTCAGCAGCATCATCAATTGTTAACGCTACTGGAGACGTGGGGTTTTGTTGGACGTTATCGTTTGACATGATCCTTTACTCCTCGTTTTTGCTGTTATCGCTTTTTAGTTTTTCATTAATTTCATCTCTTACAGAAATCCGTTGTTTCAATGTATTAACAATATCTACAATAGCTCTGTAATGAGTGTAGGTTACTTCTCTTTCTTTTGACTTATCAGGCTCAGAATTTATAAAAGCTTGAAAAGTCGCTTCAACAAGTGCATTGATTGTGTTCGTGAATACAGGAGTATTCATAAGTTCTTCTGCATCGTCTCCTAATTTCACTAGGGTTTCTTCTTGTTTGCTCATTTGTGTCTCCTTTAATTAGACATAAAAAAGCCTCAATAAAGAGGCTTGGGGGGTTACTATTTCTTTTTCTTTTTAGGCGGTCTGCCTCTTTTTGTTCCATAGGTATTTTTTCCTGAAGGCATTTATACACTCCTCTTATTTTTAGTTTTATTTTTAAATCCTGATTTCATATTTTTATAATTTTTTGCTGAAATCGTACTGTTTTTTTTAGATCTACTTGTTCCTGCTTTTCTTCTGTTGTTAATGTTTTTGTATAATGACATTTTTACTCCTTACCATTTTTTACAAGACCAATATCTGGCGGTTAGTTTACTTGGGGGGTTCGTATCACATTTATGCCTAGCTCTAAATGATTTACGTCTGTTTGGTTGATCTTTTTTAATTTTCATATTTGGATCACCAAATCTAATTAGTTTGATTTGATTCCCAACTTTAGCTAATACTGCGAATTTTTTATTTTTGTTTGGTGTTCTTTTAGGCTTGTTATATCCACTAAACCTTTCACCACGATAAATAATTGCCATATAAACTCTTTTTAACTATGCGTTTGGACTTGCAATTGCGGTTATTTCTTCTGCTCTATTTGCTAATTCTAATTCAGCAGCATCTACAGCTTTCTTGTGATCTAACGTGTCTTCTTTGATATCAACTTGATCTGATTGGATAGCAAATTGGTTCTCAGCTTTCATAACATCTAATTGATGCTTGAGTTTATCTTTCTCAATATCACTTTGTAATTTAGCCTCACCTATAACAGTCTGTCTTTCTTGTATTTCCATTTGCTTCTGTGCTAATTCCATTTGCAGCATTGCTGCTGGATCTGGTTGTGGTTCTGGTAGTTGTTCTGGAGGTGTTAAGAATGTTGTAGCATCTTTTATCCCATTTAATTCCATAACCTTTTTCATTAATTCATATTGGTTATTAGGTGTATACATACGTTGTAAACTTGGGTCTTGAGTAAATGTTTGGTGCATCCCAATCATTTTCTGTGACTCTCTTTCTTGTTCACCATAACCAAGATGCAGACTAATAGTTACATCTCTTTTGTCAGCCCATTGTGCAGGTGTAATGGCGACATATTCACCACCAATATCTACAATCTTTTCTTGATCTTCATTTTCTACACATAATGCGTATATCTCTTGATACATTGGTTTAATAAATTGAGTTGCAAAATGCCTAGCTATAATCTTTTGTCTTTGCTGACTCATAGTTTGTAGTTGTTCTATCATGGCAGCACTGTTTTGTTTACTAACAGCATCTTTATTTAAACCTTGAGATATAGCTGCAACACCAGTTGTATCTTCTAGTTGCTCATCTAGCATCTTGATAGTTTGGAATACAAATGGGTTCAAATTAGGTTGAGCCATTGGAGTTATAGCATCAGGTCTTGTTACGTTTACAATACCACCTACTCTGTTATCAATAAGTTCTCTTGGGTTAGGTAAAGACCCTTTAGTAACCATGTATCTTGGATTATTAGTAACTACAGCATGGTCTAAAATTGATCTTGTTAATACAGTTCTTGCATTTTGTGTCGGAACAACTTTGTCGCCAAAATTACTCCCAAAGAAAGAATGAGGGATAGGTATAGGGGAAAACGTAATGAAGGGTTTTCTGGTCACTCTGACTTTTTCTAAAAGTGCATTGCCAGCTTTGGTGATACGCCACAAATCCGCTATACCCGAACCCTCGATATCCAAATGTATATATGCTTCTACAATTTGTACTGATCGTACTTGGTCTTGGTAGTCGTTATTGTTAAAGGCAAGACTAGATCCTACGTTATCAAATCTAGCTAATACCTCTGGGTCTGTCTCATGGTCAACATCGGAATGATCTCCAATTTTACCAATGATTTCTTCTGAGTAACCTTCTTCTCGTAACTCAGATAAAGTTTTTCTAGTTCTGTGAGCAACAAAAGAAACGTCATCAAGACTTTTTGCTTGAGGCTCTATTAAAAATTCTTCAGGTGCAATGTTTTCTATAATGACTTGAGAAGTATCTCTTGATACAAGTATTTCTCCAGATGTAAACCCAAATTCATCTACTACACTATCACTTAACTCAATGTTATCTTGGGATATGAGCATATCTAATTCATCAGGATTTAGATTCTCAAAGTATTCTGGAGTGACTTCTTCTTGTTCTTGCCAATAAACTTTTGCTATACCATTTCTTGCTACAAGAGCATCATGGATAACACTACTCATAACGCTAAACATATCATTCTGTCTATGTGCTACATAGTTGACATAATTAGTACAAGTGTTAGCTTGGGATACATCGTCTGCATTTACAGCATCAAATTTAACTGTGTTTACTGCTCCACCACTAGAGAATGTTTCTAGTAGTGCTGATTTCATAGATTCTACTGCATCGTATACATCCTGTGATACATATTTAGAGTTTCCTGAATGTACTGGTTTTGGAAGTGTAGCGTTGTAGTAATCAATTACTCTAGTACGTTCATTAGATATTTCAGAATCGTAGTAGCCTACTGCTTGTCTAACATTATCATCTACAAGTGCAATAATATTTGTATCATCCAATTTATCAAATTGTTTTTTTGCCATGTTTAAACCATCTCAATATAAAAGTCGTCATTAAATTTAACAGGTTGCCACGCACCTTCATGGACGTGGTTAGCTAAAGCCAAAGAAATAATAGTGTCATCAAACGCTCCTGCTTCTGCTTGCATTGCTCCAGATTCAGTTACGATGTAACTCATCATTTCTCTAATAGTTGTTTTATCATTAAGCTCTATTTCGTTTTCACGCATTGAAGCTCTTAATTGATCTATTATTAAAGGTTTTGTTTTTGCTGTTGTAGTAAACCCAAGCTTTATAGTTTCTCTGTCAGTCAATTTATCGACCTGTACTTCAGTATAAAAATTAGGATAATTCATATCTTTTGCAAGACGAGTACAGGTTAGTATTCCGTGAGAGTTATTCTCTACACAGATAAAAGCTTGATTGTAATATTCACCTAACGCATAAAGTATTTCAGAAAAATAATCAGGGTGAACGTGTCCTCTCCAGATAGCTACTTGTCTTTTCTTTGAATCTAAAACTTGAGCTACACTGTAGTCACCATTTCTTACACCCATAGCAACATCAGCACCAATAACATACTGTTCACTATCTTGGTGTTTTCTGTAAGTTGTTAATTCACCTCTAGCGTTGTTTACAAACTCATCGCCTTCTAATGCTAATCTATCTATTAAATCAGGTGTATTAACTAAGATTTTCTGTAGTTGCTCTGGATTAAATACTGGTCTACCAGTAGTTAAGAAAGCTTCTTCTGGCTCTGCTGGGTATTCTTGTCTAAATAAATCAATACCATTCTGAGCTATTTTTCTTCGCCTGAACATGAGCTGTTCATCATCTAAATCATATTCTTTGATTAGATCATTTTCTTCAGGGGTTCTTTCAAAGTTTTTAGGTACTTTTTCTCTGTAATTAGGGTCAGTAAACCACGGTATAAAACAAGGTACAAAACCATTACTACCATCACATGCACCTCTCCATAGATCGTAGAAAACTCCAGAAATACCATTGGCTGTTGATTCTACAAATATGGCTGTACCTTTTGTGTTTGGTACTGCTTGGGTTAATCCATTCCAGTTATCTAATGCCGTACTTTTTTGCCAGAAAGCCAATTCTGAAGCATGAACGTGAGTTAAGGTTTCACCTCGTCCAATACTTTCTCCACCTGCTGTTGCGACCACAAATCCTGAATCTAAAACATCAAAGTTAATTTCTCGTCTTGATGAATATTTTGTATGTGGTTTTAATATATCAGGGCAATGCTCATGAAACCTTTTTGTCATATCAAATAAGGCTCTTGTTGAATCCGCATGATGCGTTACGACCATTGCTTTTCTTGCAGGTTTTTGACTTACAGAAAAATAAAAATAACCACCTGTATAAGTAGATAATCCTTGTTGTCTTGCTTTGAGTATTATGACTCTAATTTTACCTTCAGTATCCATCTGGTCATTGATTACTTTATTAAGTATCTCTTGTGCTGGATTTAGTTGAAGTGGTGCTATTTTTCCTTCTTTGGTTCTTATCTTTAAAGCTGATTTGGCATAGAAACTAAAATCATTCAGTAACTTCTTTCGTACTTTCGCTAGTTTCTTGTTCATTCTGTTGCTCATCCTCATTCAATAATGAAGCCAAAAAGTCTTCAGCCTTACTGATAGATACATCACTTTTAGAGGCAGGTTTTGATTTAGTAAAATCTAAAACCAGTCTAGCTGCTGCAAGACGTTCTCTGGTTTCACCTACAAGACGCATAATTTCTACGGCTGTAGACAAAGCTTCTTTTTGATAGTCGTCTTCAATGTTGTATTTTTCACTCATAATTTTTGTTACCTTTTTTGCTTCTTCTTTTGCTTTTTTTCTTAACGGTTCAATGGTTTCTTTTCTATAACCATCGGGTACACCTTTTGGTCTACCTCCGTTTTTTCTTGGTCTTGTTGACCATTCCTTTCTTAATGCCCTTCCCTCTGGTGTTGACATCAGCGTTGCGAAGTAATTGTTCTTCGGTGCTTTTGTTGGATGTTTTTTCTTTTTGGGAGGTGCTTTTTGTCGTGCTTTTCTCATCTATATTATCCTCAAGAATATCTAATATTATTTTACGAGTACCTAAACTTGCTGTAGACAACATTTCAGGAGGTAGTTGATCTCGTATTTCTTTGTATATTATTTGTTTGGATTGGTTAGAGAGTGTTTTGTGGGATTTTACTGTGTCTATCTTGAGTAGAATATTTAAGTAATCTACTGCGTTGTTATTCATGTGGCTCTCCTGTTTTTACTATTGTGTCATTTCATTTAATTTTTGATCATATATTGCTTTTTTTAGTGTCGGGTATTTGTTAATAGTTAAGTCTCTTGCCAGTCTTTTACCTTCATTAATAATTTTATTAATTTCTTCTTTCTTTTTAAAAGTAGGTAAAGCTTTGTAAAGAGGGGTTTGTAGGAGCTGTTTTATTTGCTCTTTAACACCTAAATTTAACATTTCGTTATTTAAACTTGCATATTGTGTGGGGGAGAGTTCCACATTACCTAATTTTCTTCTAGGCATAGATGGAGTCATTTCTAATCTGACAAGTTCTTTAAATACAGGATCATTAGTTTCTTGAGTTTTTTTAATAGGTGAAAATGTTTTACCTAAATTACCTAAAAAATCAGGAGCAGCACCTTTTGGGTATTCAATAGGTTCACCAAACACATTTGTTTTTATAGGTAAATCTTCTGATAAAATTGGGATACGGTTATAAATTGTATCAACTATATCTTGAGCATCTCTAACGTATGGATCTTCACCTTTTCTAGCATAAGCGGAAATTGTCGGTACAAAACTACCAGCAAGACTATTGATAAATGCTTCTCCATATCTATCGGGATCACTGATAGCTTGTATAACGTTTGAAATTCCTGCAAAAAATGTTTTATCAGTTAAGTTTTCTGAGATTGAAGCTAGTAATAAAGATCCTAATTCTTCTGACTCCAAATCTCCAGCTAGCCCTTTACTTATAATATCTTGAAAATCAGCCGCCAAACCAAACATAATACCTACTGGCTCAAACCGATTATAAGCATAATATCCATTACCTAATTTGAATGAATAGGGCTGCCATCCTGTTTCTCTACGAATATTGTTTTCTTTAAAATCCCCACCTCTACCTGTGATGTAACCTTGACTAGCTAAATAGCCTGCTGCCACCATAGTAGAAGTTCCAGTAATTATTTTGGCTCTTGCTAAATCTGCTTCAGCACCACCTTTTTTTATAGCTTCTTTATACTTAGAACCAAATCTTCCAAGAGGAGTTCTTTGTCCTGCATATTTAACAATATTTACTGGAGTTCTATAAAAAGGAGCAATAAATCTTAAAATCGGTACTTTTTTTAGAAATGATTGAGGAATCTTTGAAATATCTCCTAATTCATTTGTAAAAGTTAATATCCTTGCAGAATCTTGGGCTTTTAAATGTATTTTAGGAAAGTTTTTGGCAGGATCATCCATTATTTCTACTGCACGATTAAATCCCTTACCTTCTTTTTTAGCTTTTCTTAAGGCTTGTCCCCAAAGTTCTTGGCGATATCCAATTCCTTTGAAAAACACATCTTCTGCTGCTAAAAGTCTAGTTGGTATTCTTACTATTTTACCTTTAACTCCAGAAATAGCATTTGATCTTCTGGCTTCAATTTTTGTTAAAGGGTCTTCAATGCTGTCGGGATCTTTTAAAGCTTTCCATCCTGCTTTTAGCCCATCTAATGAGCCTAATATTGAACCGTATATTCTAGCTCCAACTTCAGATAATGTAATTTTATCTGATCCTTTTTTTCTTAACGCGCCTAATCCAGCCGCTACGGTGTATTCTATTGGTTGTGTAGCTGCTACCAAACTATTAGACATTATATTTACCATGTGAGTTGGGGGAGCAGACAACAAAGCATTTATCCAGCCTTCTTGTACTTTATCTAACGTAGTTGCTTTGTGGGTATTCCTTATATGTGTAGCCATTTTTTGTGGATCATCAGCTAATTTAACTATACCTTCAATTTGAGCCATGACAGTATTTTCATCTGGAGCATTTTCAAAAAAGTCTTTAATTAACCTAGCTTTTATTGCACCTTCTGAACTACCCATTTCTCTAAACTGACGTAATGCCCTACCAGCTTCAGCAGTCATTCCTGCAAGTTGTTCTTGTACGGCTGTGTTTTTAGTAACCGCATGTTGGAAATCTATAATATCTTGTTTTTCTAAAATTTCCCCTGCTTTAACCTTTTTTTGTAATTTTGTACTTAAATTAAAAACTTCATTTGCAGTTTGGTTATGGATCATTCTAGTAGCATAAATTTCTTCAGCATTGAAAGCTTGCCCAATTTTTCTTTTAGTTACATCATCAAATGTCATTCCTAAATCTGCAGCAGCAGCTTGTAATTCTTCACCTTGACTACCAAAAGGTACTACCCCTCGTCTAGCTTCTATAAAATCTTTGTTTTGTTTGGCGGTGTCTCTAATTACATTTTTAACACCTTCTGGTGAATCTATTTTATTAAGATTAATGTTACCAGCAAAACTATCTGTATCAGTTTTTATTGAGGGTTGTATCTGTGGATTAACTTGTTGTTTTGCTTGTTCGACTGTTGAGGTAACATCTATAGTGTCTGAAGATATTGGTTTTTCTCCAATTTGTTCTTCTGGTTTTACTTCTACTACTTCATCTTGTGGTTTTCCACGTTTTCGTATTTTACTAAATCCTCTAAATAAAACATCAAGAGGGATTGCTATACCTGTACCTTCTAAAGCCATTTTAAATCGTTTTTCGGCTATAGGATCATTAGGGTTAGCCTGTAAATATTCTGTAACTGGGTTCTGTAGATTAGGGTATTTTTGTACTAAATTAGATAGCCTTTCTTCATCTGGATTAAAAGCAAATTGTTCAGCGACACTCCCTTTTACTGCTGCTTGCCCAATTTTACCAGCCATAGTTTGTGCTGCTTTACCAGCTTTATAGTATCGAGATAGACCAGCATAAGGGATCATAAACCCAGCAACATCTCTAGTCATGCTTAAAGGTAAATTAGTCGGTTCTTTTACTTCAGGTAATACATACGGTTTTAGATCTACTCCAGTTTTTAATTTAGTAACATCTTTAGCTAAATCCAGAGTTGATTGAGCTGTATCTCTGACAGCACCTAAAAATGTTCTTTTTAAATTTTCCCCAACACTTACGTTATCTGGATGAGTTTCAATATACCGAGAAAGTAGTTCAACATCTTTTGTGCGACCTGCTTTTTGTGCGTTTGTTTGTGCTAATTTTAATTGGTCTAAAGTATATTTTTGTTGTTGCATTAGTTTTGATTATTTTGCACTGCATCATCAAGGGCAGAATTATTACTTGACTGGCTATTTTTATATTCTTGTAGAAAATATTGAGTTAGAGGATCATTAGTCTGGAAAGATACGTTAAGCATTTCAAGCTCTGCATCAGTCAACTTAACTTCTTGATTGTTGTTTTGTGCTTCTTCCAATCTATTTAATATTTTTACTCTAAAATCATTTGGGCTTTGCTTTTCTAAACTTTTCTTTAATTCAACAAGTTCTTTATCATTTTTAAAATCTAAATCTTTTAACATTAACTTAGTTTTCTTGTCAAAATCTCTATCTGCCAGCTCTTGCTCACGCTGTAATATAGCAGCATTTATAGCAGCTTCGGTTTTTTGACCAAACATTTCTTCTTGAAAATCTCTACCTAGTTGAGCTTGGTTAGCTTGGAAATCTCTAGCTACATTAGCTGCTTCTATTCTATCAATGCGTGCTTGTTCAGCTCTTTGAGCAGCTCTGTTGTAATCTTCTATACCACTTTTAGCTTGACCAGCAGCATCTATAGCTGCCGACAAACCTTGAGGTGCAGCCCCTACCATACTAAGCCCAACTCTAGTTAAACCTTCAGCTCCACCAATGCCACCATAAGGATTAGGTTGCTGTAGGCTTTGATTAAGGTTACTAAATGCGTTTTTAGCTCTATCGTATAAAGCCAAACCTTGTGTTGTGAAGTTTCTATTGTTAGCCATTATTTCCTCTTTTTAAAATATTCTGTTTCCATACATACCATATTGCGGTGTACCAGCCACTCCAAATCTTGATGTATCGTAGTACCCTGTTGGATTAGGTAAAACACCTGTGTTTGGTGTCATTCCTGAGTTATTCATTGTATTTGGGTTACTAAATCCACTCTTAAACTGGTTATATAAACCGAGTCCTGCTGTTAACCCACCTAATGCGCCTGCTGCAGTACTAGAAGTTTTAACTACAGGATTCTGTGGGGAATTAGGGACTGCTGTATTGTCTAGTATTCCTGTTTTATATTTAATTTGTAAATCTAACGGTAAATCTCTTGCCGCATTAAATCTATTGTATTGATCTGTCATAAACCCTTGATCAAAACCTCGTAAGTTAGCTCCTGCTCCTAACATTCTGTTACCAGCAGCATCTATGGCGGTCTGACCTACACCGTAAACATCTTGTAACCCACGATTAGCAGATAACCCTTGCCCAAACTGTAAGTTACTTTGTCTTAAATAATCATCCATCAAAGATTGATTAATGTTAGCTGTTACATCTGCTGATCTATCATCTCTAAATCTATTAGCTAAGGCTCTTTCGATACCTGTTCTGGAGCTATTTGTATTATTACTAGAAGACGCACCTAGATTAATAGAAGGTAATACTTGTTCATCTATTCTACGGTTAGTGCTTCTCATAGCAGCATCAATAAATGGCTGTGAG
>Ga0181380_1001140_pt1 | contig 11732 bp, 9 predicted proteins | sample 3SPOviralmetaG_FD_130116 | JGI IMG/M metagenome (GOLD analysis project Ga0181380, IMG submission 130116) | Marine viral communities from the oligotrophic San Pedro Time Series (SPOT) site, San Pedro Channel, CA, USA - 3 SPOT_SRF_2009-08-19 | ecosystem: Environmental > Aquatic > Marine > Strait... | reverse complement strand
TAAAAAAAAAAAAAAACCCATGAAGAAACAAACTAAAAAAGATAGATTAGACGAAGCCGAAGGTAAAAAAAAAGGTATGAAGAAAAAAAAACAAGGCACTCAAGCCAGACTTGACGAAGCTGAAGGTAAAAAACGTGGTATGAAACCTATGTTAAAAAAAAAAAAAACCACAACAAAATATTAACTACGATTTAAACAATAAATAATATTGTTTTATATATATAAATGTCTAATGTTTTAGCAACTACTAAAGCATATGAATGTTCTAAAACTAATGCCTCTGTCAATATTAGTAATTCCGAATGGATAAATAATTTTGACCAGGGCATAAAGTTGGAAAAAGGCGACGAAGTCCGCTTGTTAGGCTCCTTTGTAAATGAAGCCAGTAGCGGTGATAGTATAGAGATAACTGACAATATGTCTGTAAACATACAATATTCGCCATATATAAAAGCACAAACATTTTTTACAGCTGATAACTCTACTGATTTAATAGATATAAGTAAAATAGGTGATATAGCATATAGTACAGATTCATATGGTATAGAGCCGCCAGGTTGGTGGTATAATTCTGGACAAGCAGACGTAGCAAGTCCAGCAAATAGGGTTTTACCTACATTTACATATAATACAGAACAAGATAGTTTATTTGGTAATGTGTATGCTACAGGAACATCTAAAATAAAATGGAATAATGGAGCAGCAACATGGAGAAGTCAAAATAATAGAGCAATAACATGGGGAACAAATATAAAAACATATAATAATAATCCTAATCAACAAACTACAACAACCTTTAATGAAAATAATTTGTATGCTGATTTCCAGAATTTTACATGTGATAATGAATTATATGTAGCGGGATTAGTAAAAAAAATTATATTACCAGTTATAACTACAGCTGATTGTACTAGGTGTTATAATGGTGCTTCAAAAACATTTGAAGATTTAGTATTAGATCCGCCAGAAGTAGGTGAAGGAATGTTAGCTGGTGTGCCAAAACCGGGTATGTGTATAACAACTGTAGATATAAGTGGAGCAACTGGATTGTATGACGAAGAAGGTAATCCTTTTTTTCAAAATGACGTTACTACTGGTGAATGTAATTTAACAGCTGGTGCTCAATCAGTTGTAGGAGAAATATTAGCTGTAAGACCAGTAAAACATATGATACGTGGTAAATTTACAGATTGTTTTGAATTACTGGTTCATAATTGGGTAAATCCCGCTTCTATAAGAAATAAACCTATTGAAGTCCCTGGGTATGATTCGTCAAAATTATTTTATGTTAATAGTTTAAATAATCTTGACACAACTGCTCTCCAACTCACGGGTAATGCTACTTCTGATTGCGTTATTCAAATACATGGCAGCGGCGAAACTACGAAAAATTACAATACAAATTCAACATTTAATAATATTAATGGTTCAGTTAATAAGGCAAGGACTACTTTGGAAGCTAGTAATCCTTCTAATAATAACGGAATGTATAGTGGAAGTCCCGATATTTATACTTACAATGATAAAAACGATAGGGGATCTAACGCATTAGGTCCAGGAGTAAATAACGGATTTACAAATTTTCAATCTTCATGTTTAGATACAAAATTAGACGATTATAAAGTAGGATATGGTAAACCACAAGGTCTATCATTTTTATGGAACGGGACATATGGAAGCGGTTATAGGTATCCACATTTAGATATACCAGTAGTAAATCCTAATGGATTACATAATAGATTTAGAAGATCTAATAATGCTGTTTGGAACAGAGCCGGATTAGGGGGAGACGATTTAAAGCTGGAACTTGCTTATGCGGATGCTGAAATTAATACAACTGGAAATCCATTAGATCCCACTGTGCCAGTTGTACCGCCTATGATAGGAGCTTATATTATATGTAAACCTAAAACTATGATAGATATTATTAACGGTAATTATCAGCGTATAGACGTAGGACGAGCTGACGGAAGAATAGCAAGGTGGTGGTTTGAATATACATACCAATTCCAACAATCTGAATATAATGAACGACATTATGCTGGTAATGCTTTTATACAGACAGCTTTAGCTAATGGAGACGAACCCGGTAATAATACTGACGGTGGAAACGCTCCATATCAAAGCACAGTAGTGAACCCGGTAATACCTACAAGAACCGAATATCGTTGGGACGTTGAAATGGCTGGAAGACCTATGACTACAAACTGGAGACAACGTGGATTTGTAGGACGAACAGAACCATATGATCCCGAATTAATAGCAGGAATAGGACAATTTGCTTGTGGGACTGGAGTAGGTCCATGTGATACAACAGATCCGAATTATGGTGGAGACGGAGGTGGTAATATATTTAGTTTACCACGTGGGGTTAATGAAGGAGCTGGTACTGGTGCCGGGTGGGCAGATTCTACTTCTGCTGGAGGGCCAACACACGCTCACTTCGGATGTCCATTTGTAAATTGTTCTTATGAAAATACTTGTAATTCTATATACTTTCAAGATAAATTAACTGGAGACTGTAATTTAGGACTAAATGTTGATACTGGAGTAGCAAATGGTAATTATTTTTATTATACTAGTCCTGTTCCAGTTGGAGCTCCTACTAATACATTTCAAATACAATCAATAGATATAAATAATCCTAATGTTCCGGTTGTAGGAGCACAAATATCAATCATGAACCCCAGCGGTGTAGAAGCTTCTACTGAATTAGGACTTACTGTGACAATTGTAGCTCCTATATCAGCATTCCAATTTCAAATAACTGTAGCATATAATCTTACAGCAGATATAGAAGCGGGTGCTACAATAAAATTAAGTCCAACAGCAGCGGGATCTATAACTGGTGCTGGAGTAGACGCAATAGCATGGGCGGGAGATTGCCTAATTATGCGAGAACATACAGCTAATTTTGACGTGCCAAATGGTTTTTATACACAAGAAGCATTAGCAAATACTTTAAATGATAGATTACATTTTAATACAAATAAATATAAAGAAGTTTATGGAGACGCACAAGGCAATGTGCCTACAAACGTAGGTAAAAGAGAACAAGCATTAAGTAGTCAAAATACAGTTGTAAATGGTAATTTTTTACATACATATATACCAGATTTAAATTATGGTTTCACCCCAATTACAACAAATAACGCAACAGAATTAGATAATATAGCTTCAACTAAAGATTTAACAAATGAAATATATACATATGATATTCAAGTAGACGGAGGTGGTAATTTTATATTTTATCATTATCATGAACTACCAGCTTATAATGGAACTACTGTAAGAAAAGTAACAGACAACAGCACGGGATATGAAACATATGTAGGCTCACACACAAAATTATATAGTGTACCATATTTAAAATATAACAGATTAAATCAGCAAGTCCATTTAATCCGATTACGTGGTGGGGCACTAAATCAAGCTGACGCAACAACTAATACTGGACCACCAGTAACATTAAAACAGTGGCAATTAAAAGATTCCAGATTTGTAGGTTATTATGAAGGACTTAGAGATCTTAGAACACATTATACTGGAGAAAATGCTGGTAATGACCACGGTAGTGCTTATTCATATGTATGGAGAACTAGGTTAAATAGAAACTTATTAAGTAATGGAGGCAGTGCTAAAATATTTGTAGGTGCCAATAATTTAACAGTAAGTTTTATAGAAGAATTAAATAGATTTAGTTTTAATAATTTATATACTCCATTACGTCCGCATACTACTGAAAATCCAGATGGCAAGGGAGCATTTGGTATTGACGACGCTGTGCCTTCAGCTATAATAGGAGCAGAATTAACTGGAGGTAAAGAAGACATGCTAAGTGGAATATATATAAATAAAATGCCAGGTGCGGCATTTACAAGAGCTAATTATGGAGTAAACTGGTATAATAATGAACTAAATGATACGGCTACTGACGCAGATATTAAATTTAATGGTGACGAATTTATGGAAACATTAGGTTATACAGTATCACAATTATCGCAATTTAATAATAGTTATACCAACGCTGATATATTTATATTTGACGGTATAAATAATACAAGTGGTACAGCCATAAGAGTAGGAGCAAAAATAACACCAGCTATAAATGGAACAAATCCGTTTGCTAATAATTGTAGTTTAATAGCACCAGTTCAACAATATTTTGTTCAAGTAGATACAGACGATTTCTTAGCAAGTATAGCTCCTACATTAGGTAAAAATCCTTATTATTATATTGGTAGTGACTTTCCTACAAAAGAATTTTTCGGTAATGATAATGGTGCTAAATTACCAGTTATAGGTATATGTGCGAGAAACTTTCATAGTTTTAATTTCGCATTTGATTTAGGGGCAAGTTCAATTAGTTTTACAGTAGACGAAGATAAAACAATTACAAGTATTCATACAGCTATATTTACAAGTGATTTAAAAACACCTAGTAATTTAAGTAAATTTTCTTCAATAATTTATTTAATCACAAAAAATAAATACTACAATTCATTACCACAAGAACAACAATTAAACAAATCAGAACTAATACAAGCTAATTATTCAGCACCTATGGAACCATATTTTTATAATCAAGCACCAGCTAATTATAGAACAGAACCGCCTCCTATTGTTCCACAAGGATATTATCAAGACGAAGGAGAATTAGCACCTCTAATTGAAGATTCGGATAATGACGAATTTTAATAATATTATCTAATTATATATATATGTTGAGTTGCCCGCTTTGTAGAACTGAATGGTGTATTACTTCTAAATTATGCGATAAATGTAATAAGGTTAAACACCTAATGGATATATATGGACGTGATAAGGTAGTTGAAATATTAGAAAAAGTATTAATTGTAGAACAATTTAAAGAAAAAACTTTTAAAAAAAGTTTAGACAAAACAGAAGTAGAAGAAACTTGTAGTAATGATTTAAAAGATTATGATAATCCAGAAAAAATACCAGAATCAGAAGCTAAAGAATATTTAACAAGACGGAAGGCTGATTTAAATAGAAAAAAGTCTAAAAAATAATCTAATCTAAATACATATGTATTTTACTGGTGATTGGCATGCTGATAATTATATAATGACAGAAATATTATCTACACTACAATTTTACAGTGGTACAGAAAGAAGAAAAATGTTGTATACACCAAAAGGAACTGGATCAATGTTATATGGTTATACATGGAAAAGTTATTTAAGCCCTACTAAAAACAGAACACCTTCTATTTATAAAGGTTTATGGCATACTAAAGTTAAAGACGAATATCCAGAATTAGAAAATGTATTTAAACAATTTGCTGATATATATTTTCCAGATTTTCAATATTTACAAGTTCAAATGAATAAAAATTTTCCATGTCCACCGCATTTTGATAGTAAAAATATTGGTGAATCTGTATTATGTTGTTTTGGTAATTATACTGGAGGAAAAACCTATGTTAAATATTCTGAAAATGAAATAAAAAGATTAGACCCTAGAGCTGCTCCATGTCGTTTTAATGGTTCTAAGTTTTTACATTGGGTTGAACCCTATGAGGGTGAAAGATATAGCCTTGTATTTTATAGTAACTATGATAAATTAACATTACGTTAATATAATTCTATAGATTTTTTTTTTTCATATAAAACAGTAATAAAAAAATAAAATTGAGTGAATTTTTTTGTTTATAATTTTATTATATATTTTACAATGGAGACATACTATTTTATTAAAGACGGTGAAATGACTGTATTTCAGCACGAGTTTTCTGACTGGGCGTTTGTGGAGGTGTATAATAATGCTTTTAACGTTTGGCTTGTAAATCTTATTAAAGATAAATATAATATATCAGTTCGTAGGAAAGATTGTGGTAAAATTACTAAACTAAATAATGAAATAGAACATGAACCAGCTATTAAACAAGAAAAAGCTGTTAAACTAACAGAATGGACTAAAGAAGATTTAGAATACGCTTGGGAAGTAGAATGGACTGAAGAAGAATGGGAAAGTTTTGTAGACACTGTAGAAGATAATTTTATGCCAGACGCAGTAAACGATTTTATGTATGAAAATAGAGAATACTTCCTAGAATCTTGGCTTGAAAATGTAGATTGTTCTGAAGAAACAATAAAAAAATTTACTAAATAATTAAATTTCGTGAAATTGTTTCTTACCGTCTATCATATAATAAGCTCTACTTAGTTTTTCAGTTTTATTCATTTTTTTTTTTGGAAATGGTTTACCGTCATTTTTTATATCAAATAATTTTTCTTTAGTTAATTTTGGTTTTTGTTTACCACCTTGTAATCCGGGTACTAATGTAAATTCATTTGGACGTTCTTCTACCATTATACCGTCTAATCTTGCTTCGTGTGCTGCTATGCTTTTATATTTATTAGGTTTTCTGTATGATACATGTGCTTTTTCCATTGGAATACGCATATCTTTATTGGGATTAAATTTTTTCATAATAATATATATAATATATATATATTATGTTATTTACAATATCTTCTAACGGAGAAAGCGACCATGCTAAATTTAGCAACTATTTTAATGATTCATTAATAATAAGACCAAACAGTTTTATATGTTATATTGCCGGTAGTGTAGTTGAAGATATTAATGGAACTGTTATTGTTATTCCAGCTAATACAACCATGACATTAAGATTTGATCCATTAAATCAGTTTACAGCAACTATAACAACTGTAGAAACAATTTACAGTATTAGAGAATTTAGAGATCAGCTTAATAATGTATTTGGTGGATTAAATATACATATAAAAAATGCTTTTATTTGTAAAGTAAGGGTAGACCCTACAAATCCAGATCTATTAGAATTAGCATTTAATTTTTATAATAAATTTACAACAGACGAAGGCACTACAATTTTAAGTTGGATATTACCTACAAATCCAGGACAATTAGCTTATGAACCACAACAAGAATTAAATTATGTAACCTTACCCAATCAGACTTAAACATTTAATTATGGATATGTAACGGGATTTACAACAACCGCTCATAATAATACTATGTTAATACAATGGACTTCTTCACCCGGAGGACAAAATAATGCGACGCCATTTGAAGCACAACCTAATTATATTATAGGCGGTGCTACTTATGGTTTAGGTATGATACGGGCAGCTAATAGAGAGAGTTTTCAATTATATGGCGATCCTCCTAATGGTAATACTTTTACATATTTAGATAAAATAAATCACCACCAGTTTACAATAACAGCATGTCCCGACCAAGCAGCTTCAGATGCTAATGAAGTACACCATTTTACAATAGGACCAGCTAATTGTGGTAATGGTGTATTATTTGACGACGCACCTTTAAATGGTTACGCAAGTTACGCACAGAGAAAATTAGATATGAAATTTAAAGGTGACGGTATATTAGATATTGACGTAATGAGAGCTGATACTGGAGCATTAGAACAAGCTCATACTGGCCGTTATGCTATAGGTAATATGTATAGATTAGGATTAGCACCTAATACTGAACCTAATGCTACAGTTGAAACAGCTTATAGGCCTATAGTTATACAATATGATTATCAAGGACAAGTTTATTGGTGGCCAGGTAGTGTTCAAAATACTGGAGGCACATATGGTACAGCATTAAACTGGAATACAAAAAATACAAAATACAATCCTGGAATTAATTTTATGTATAAAAATGCCGCCAGAGATCATAATGCTTCTATAGTATCAAACGATTATGTATCAACACCTACAAATTTAGGAGCAGATAATACATATATGGGATGCTGGGGGGGACAAGGCTTTCAGAATGATACAAGGGGTAATAATTTATTAGGAAGATTCCGCGATAATGGATTAAATGAAGCAATTCAAGTTATTACTGAAGTTTATAATAATAATGCTGCCGATTATATACAACAATTACCAGTATTTAAACGTGTTGATTTAGTAACACCAGAACCAGCAACTGGTAATTCAAGTAAAAAAAATGTTTACGCTATGACAATAAATAATGGTATGTTAAAAACTAATATGCCTACATGTTTTAGTTGTTTATTTTTTGCTATGAATGACTCAGCAGTAGTTACATTACCTAATAGTGAGATAATGACAGTAATAGGAGGAAGAAATACATTAAATATTACACAAGGAGCAGTAGTTCAATTAGGTTTAAATCAAACATTCGCATATGATATAGAAATATTTGACGACGCTGGAACGGGACACCAGTTTACATTAACAGATATAGCTTCGGGGGCACGTGCTAATATTCTATTTAACACTTGGTATCAGCTATGTTATTTTGATAATGGAGCGGGTGTTTTTAATGTGGAACTTGTTGATATTGTTAATGAAAATAGATTTACTAGAACTGGCGGAACGGGCGTTCTTACAAGTGGCCGTGTCAGAAATCCTATGACTATAGCGGGTTCTGATACTAATATGACATTAAACCCCGCCAGTGATTATTTTTTCGGACATGTATGCCAGTTTAGATTTTTTAGTCAGCCGAGATATGCGGGAATTACAGTCGCTACATGGGACGAAGTTAGAACAGCATTAGTAAATGGATATTCCAGATTTGGAACAGATCCTCTTATGGTAGGTGCTCCAGTTGAAACACAATTAGTAAATGACGATACACCAGATAAATATTTTAGTTTACCAGACGTAAATCAAGCAAATACTAATACACCATTTTTTTGGTGTGAGGGATTTAAAGACGCAAACGCTTCTGGATATGGACAGTTCTCTGATATACTAATGATACAAAACGTAAAAAATCAATATAATAAAAGAGATAGATTAGTATTTGATAATGCTATAACTGATTATGGCCCGGGTTTAACAGATATAGAAGACTTACATAATGTTATATTTTTTGAAGATTATGACGCAGCTAATCAACGTGTTGTAGAAGAAGTATTAGATTTTCAAAATGTAGCTGGACCAGATACTCCTTATTTTGACGAACCCGCAGAAGTTAGTAATATAGCATTAGAAGACGAAGTATTTAATGTAGAAGTAACAAATTTACCACATAGAAGTTTTAATGGTAAAAATCATAGTTATGATAAAACAATATATCAACTACCAGTTGAAACGACAAGTAAAGAAATACAAGGTGTAAAAATAACCGAACATTCGGCAGAACAAAAAGTATGGATCCCTCTCAATAATCCTGGAGAAATACCAATAAGTAAATTAGATATACAAATATCTAAGGAAGACGGTAGAAAAGCTGATAACTTACAAGCAGATACGCATGTCGTTCTACAAATAGAACAAAGAGAAGACATAATTTAGCTTTAAATAATTTTATTTTTATATTTATATGGTTTCATATAAAGAAAAGTTTAATGCGAAATATAAACAGAAGAAAGGTACTAGTAACAGCTTAGCTAATATAGCAAAATTAACTGGTATTAAAAAATCAGCACTACAAAAAATTTATAACAAAGGTATAGGTGCTTATAAAACTAATCCTAAATCTGTTAGACCTAATGTTAAAAGTAAAGAGCAATGGGCCATGGCCAGAGTTTATTCAGCTGTAACTGGAGGTAAAGCAGCCAAAGTAGATAAAAATGAATTAAAAGAAGGAAAAAAAAAATAATTGTATAATATATAATGGCATCTATAAATATTCAGACTGTATCTAATAAAAGTGAATTTACTAATTTTTTTAGTGAACCAGTTACATTTCCTAAAAATAGTATGATTGCTCTTACAAAAGCTTGTACTTCATTTCCAGTTAGTATATGTCCAGAAATTTATGCTCCTCTATTGGACGCAGCTGGAATCGCAGAAACAGCTTTAAGAATAGAAATAGACGGTTTAACTGAAAATTTATCTTGGGCTGATATATATGAAGCTCATAGATTAGTTTCTGGAGCTGAAGATTTTGCTGCTGGTGGAGCTGCTCTATATTATGGTGGTGAGGCTAATGGTGGTTATCCATATTTACCAAATAGCAGACCAATGTTATTTAATGCCGCATTTACAAATAACGCACAATCTAAAACTGATTTTAATACTATTTTGGCATTAGCAATAAGTAGAAAATTTGATTTTTATAAAGTAACTTCTTCTCCCGATTATGATATGGAAAATAAAGTTCAAACAGAAAATAATAATTTAACTGGTCAAGCATTAGCAAACCAGATTAATGGTCCAGTTTTATTAATAAGTAATAGTGTAAATTGTTTAAAATCATGGAATTTTACTATTGAATATGATCCACATAATTTATTTGAATCAGCTGAAACCTATATTAATGTAAACAATGAAGATAAAGTAAACTGGATACAAGGTGCTGCCCTACATGGATTTAGAGGAAGTGTTGGTGCTTGTTGTTGTTTTGCCGAACAAATGGATTTTGACTATAATGGAGGTTGGATTACAACATTCCCTAATATTGTTACAACGAATGCTGCTGGTAAAATGGCTTGGGGTATACAGTTATTAGGACAAGGAACCCAAGCTGGTGACGCAAAATTACCTATTACTACTTATGATACTAAACTTATAGATTATGGTATAGAGTTTGGTTATGACGCTACAGCCCCAGGACATTATGTTTATAATATTATTGAACCGCCAGAATTATTTAATGACACTGGGGGCGGTCCAGGTGGTACTGCTACACAACATACTAAATTTAATCCTAATATAAAAGTAAATAGATTTAACAATAATGGTGATCATTTTTTTATACAAATACTAAGAGGTAATTTATATAGTGGATCAACAGAGTATATAGTTAATATTCTACATGGCCAAAATAATGACCCTCATAGTGATCCCAATGCTGTTGTTATTTATACCAGAAGTATTCATATAAATCCACAACAACATATAAATCCAGTTTATATTGCTAATACTGACGCTGGAACTGACGCATGGGAGTTTAATAGTAATGCCTACATACCAAAAAGAGACCAAACACGAAGACAAGGTGATATGGCATCAGCTGGGAATATTATGAACTCCGCAAGTGTAATAATAGAGCCTTGTTTAGCTCACCATGATCAAGCAGCTACATTAAACACTTCATTATTTTGGCAATCTTGGGGATTAAATATATTAAATAATTATGACCCCGATTCCAGTGTAAATTATCATTATACTTCTACAGAAGGTAATGATTATTTAAGAACTGTAAAAATACCTATTAATTTTGGATCTGCTAATACTAAATATTTTATAGGAAATAGATCAACTAATTATTATGAATATTTACTAGCAAGTGCCACAGACGAATATTTAGTATTAAGTGGCACTAAAACATTAAATAATTTACCACAATTATTAAATGTAAATATAAATAATATTCCAATACAAAATTTTGCTGGAACTTTACCTAATGGTGTAGTTTCAGATACTAAAGTAGCAGATACAAGATTAGTAGGAACAATACCTACAGCTCCAGAAAATTTAAATTATACTAGTGCTTCAATTAATATTGCCTATGAGCCATTTAATTTATTATATAGGCCACTCTCAAATCCTAATAATTTCACATTAAATCAACTTGCTGTAGAAGTTTATTTTAAAGATTTTAATACAAATAAAAAAATACAATTAGAGAGTATTTATGGAACTATGAATTTAGAATTCCATGTTAAGTCTGGTGGTGCTCCTACAATTAACAATAACTTACGGCCCTTCTAAATCAAAAAAATATGTGTATATAGTATGAATGAAAAGTTCTGTAAAATATGTGGTAAAGCCTTAAGACCTCTTCTT
>Ga0181380_1001139_pt1 | contig 11735 bp, 20 predicted proteins | sample 3SPOviralmetaG_FD_130116 | JGI IMG/M metagenome (GOLD analysis project Ga0181380, IMG submission 130116) | Marine viral communities from the oligotrophic San Pedro Time Series (SPOT) site, San Pedro Channel, CA, USA - 3 SPOT_SRF_2009-08-19 | ecosystem: Environmental > Aquatic > Marine > Strait... | reverse complement strand
GCAATGGCTCAGATCTAGAAGAGTTTATGGCTCTTGAGCAGATCAAAGAGCGAGAAGAAGAACTCAAACAAATGATGATTATCTTAGGCAGACCGGGCTTATGGCACGATTGGCAACGCTTTCAAGCAAAGGCCAGGATAGCTAGGCGTGAGGCAGAGATAGCCTCTGCACACAAGCGTAAGAAGATTATCGAAAGCACTATCATTGCTGGGTTTATTCTGTGTTGCTTGGCTGTGCTTGGTGCTTTGTTTGCGTTGATACTGCACCATCAAGGGAGACTGTGATGTTACCACTACTGATGAAAATGTTTGGAAGCGGTGATGTCGTTAAGCAAGGTTTGAGCTTAATCGACGATATCCACACTTCGACAGAAGAAGAGGTAGCCGCCAAAAGCAAAGCTAAGACTGACTTATTAGCTGCCTATGCTCCATTTAAGTTGGCCCAACGGTATTTAGCTTTGATGTTTACAGCTATGTTTTTGTTCATCATGGCTAATGGTGTAGTTGGTGCGTTGTATGGTGTTATTAACATGGACAATGTTGAGGCAGCCAAGGAATTTGCTAGCTCGATGTGGCTTGGCGAGATCATGCTGGCAATTGTGGGATTTTATTTTGGCGGTGGCTTAGCTGAATCTGTTAGGAAGAAATAAGGCTGTAGTTGAACAGTTGTGAAATCGTTTGAGTCTCAGCTCTACGAACGGTTCCGAAATCTTCACGGACGTTCACATTATCCGCAAAAGCGTCATCTGGTAGTGAGTCTGATACTGCTTGCCACGCTTCTTTTTGGGATTCGACATATTCCTTATCTTTCTTGAGGCCTTCTATAGAGTTGTAGTGATACTCATGATTGTAACGGTGGCGTGGCTGTCGACGTTCTTTCAAGTTTGGCATTTGACTCTCTACCTATTTGCATTTACCGTTCTTGCATGACTGCCCGACTGGCGGTTGTATGGGAAGGGAAGGGGAGAGGTTTTTTCGATTCACCTCTCCTCTTTCTATTTCTGCTTACCCCTCAATTCGACAATTACCTTCTTGGGATCAAATCTAATCTCAGATCGATTGTCATTAGAGTAACAATTCCAACATGAGAATGTACCATTGGCATCAACGATGAAGGCAGCGTGAGCCACCTCCACCATTGAGCCACAGTGCTGACAGCGTTCAAGCCGCTGCTGCTTTGATCCTTGTTTTCTCTTTTTTGAAGGCATTGGTGACAGCAGACTTGCGTTGTTTGTTGAAGGTTCCGATGTCCTGTGCATTAACCTTCCAGAGAGTATCGATGTCGTCAACGGTTTTGGCATTAGCAAAGTCCTGAATGATCTTAGTTTTCAGCTCATCTTGCTCACCAGCATCATCCTCATTCTCAGACAATGGCAGATCCTCACCGGCATACACATTGATACCGAGGCCATGGAATGCGATTGCCTTTACCAGACAGCGTTGCAGAGCCTTGTTGACCTGACCGCCATCGGGGTGAACAACAGACTGGTTCTTGTGATCCATGACGTAGTGGATCTCTGTGTGAGCAATCTCTTCAATCGTGACGGTAACAGCCACGTAGGTATGACCTTTGGTGTCACGCATGAAGGGCAGCGGATTGTTCTGGTTGTCACGAAAGATATGCTTCTCGAAAGAAGCATGTGGGTAGTGCTGCTTGACGTAGGCCCATGCCCATGTCCAAGAAAGATAGTCGAACTTGCCCTTCTTCTTGACCTCTTCGGACACATCGAAAGACGAAAGCGTTTGCCATACACTAGGCATTAGAGAACCCTCCACATACGGTGTTCATTGGATCTTACACGGCGAGCAGTCAGTTTGATGCCACGGTTAGATGCAGCGGTACGAATGCCGGCCATCTTGGCGCTAGGGACGATAAAGCTATCGCCAACCTCCAGCTTCTCAAGCCAGTTGTGCTTGAAGTTGCCAAGCTCAGGCATCTGAATGCCACGTTCAATCTTGGGGTGATTAGCCATCGTTATCCTCCTTTGGTTCGATGAGGCGACACGAGATAGTGCCGCTACGGGATCTTGTTACGGAAATCTTATAACCTTCCATGTTGCCGGAGCATGGATAATCCATACGACGACAACCCTTAGGCATCTTGGCTTTGAATGCATCTTTGGCATCGTCCGACAATGTTGCTGCTGCTTTGGCAGACGAGATATCAAATGCGTACATGTTGAAGTCAGACTCATCTGCTCCTGTGAAGCCATCCAGTTCACGCATGTCCTTGATGACATACATGTCTGACTGGTCAGCAGGGGGCATCATCATTGGCGCAGCTTCAACGCCAGTCTTGTACATATTCCAGAAGTTGACGCAGTTATCTAGATACATGCTGGCCCAGGACTGATCGAGGGTGAGCATACGCCACTCCATGCGGCAGCGAACACCGAACAAAGCTACGAGATAGCACCTATCAGCCCCAGAAACGAGCATGTGATGCTGGCACTGAGGAGCATAGAAGTCAGCAAGTTCGTCCATGTCCTTGAATCCGAAGTGTGCCTTGATCTCCAGAGGAGCGTTGTCGCCAACAACACGCCCATCAAAGGTAGAATGCAGAGGCACACCGTTACGGATAATAGTCTTGCCACCTCCACGGAAGTTGACCTGTCGCTTCTCTGCTTCGGCCCACTTGTCGATGATGTACGGCTCCAAGTACGACCCGGTATCCATGAGTAGTTGTGTTTGCTTACTGAACTTTGCACGTTCTGCTCCTGATTTCTGGCGCATCAAAGTCATCCACTCTGCAATGTCACCACCAGCAATAATCTTGGCATCGGATGAGCCAATGTAAGTTGCACGTTCTTTGAGTTGAGCGTCTGTCAGCATCATGTTTCTCCTGCAATACGCTTCAGATTAAAGCGGTAATGAACAACCTTTTTGCCGTACCAGATTCTGGTGTAGTAACCCCTAGCAAATCCATAGATAGAAAACTTTGCACGGGGTCTTCTGTATTTTTTCCAGTGAAGAATCTGCATACCAAACAGGGTCCAGCGGCCCTCTCCAAGATCAATCCAAGGTCTGGGCCAATCTGTGGGTATATCTAATTTACCCTTTTTCATACCGGACACCTCGCTTCCATCTCGTCATGCTTGTTGTTGTAGCACTGACACTCGCCAGCCTTGACGGTTGAGTAGTCACAGTCAAAGCCGCAATCTGCTTCACCACAACCAATGCCAAGCTCCTCTTCTGTGAAGAAGAAAGGCCGGTAATCATCTGGGTATGCACGGCTGTAGACATATAGATCTGTCTTGGAGACAGGCTTGATGGATTCTTTCAGAACCTCAAGTGGTGTCTTGAAGTCTACAGTTTCTCCCATCTCGTCTGTTCCGCAGAAGAGAGCATTATTTGCAAGAGGGTGGGGGTAGTTCTTGTGAATCCAAAAGAAACGAGTCTGATACAAACCCTCGTCATCGATGTAAGCGCAGTCGCCATTCTCGTAGAGGCGAACAACATCGAACGTACGGCAACCAATGGCAGGAGAGATATCCTCCCATGTGTTGAACTTGAACTCATTGAATAGAAGATTGATGCTGTCATCAGCAGCGGTCATTAGGAAGGCCTTCATCACGGTACTCCTTGTATGTCAATTCACATTACCATATAGTTGGCTTGTTTCCGAGGGTTAATGTTATGTGCGAACAGCAGTTTACCTCTGATTTAATCAAGCAATTTCAACGCCGTAGGTACAAACTCGGCATAACTCAGGTCGCCCTTGAATCTATGATTGGCGTCTCTCCCGGTGTCGTAGCGAAATGGGAAATTGGGAACAGGAAGCCAACATTGTTCAATGCGTATTGCTGGGCTGAAGCCCTTGGTTGCGACATAAAGCTAGAGGTTCGAGATGATGATCTGCGGAATTGACCCCGGTGTTACTGGAGGCATTGCTTTTTACAATGGGCTGAAGCTGTACGCCCATCGTGTTCCCACATCCAAACTAGCCAACAAGAAAATTTTGGATATGGAAGGTATTTGCAAGCTGCTGGTACAGTACGAACCTGAGCTTGTATTTATTGAGCAGCAGCAAGCTATGCCGAGACAGGGTGTAGCAAGCACGTTCAAGACTGGCTTTGGCTACGGTATATACATCGGCATACTTCATGCACTTGGATACAGCTACACAGTCGTTATCCCAAGAAAGTGGAAAGCAGACTTGGGTGTATCAAGTGATAAGGATCTGGCCCGGCAACGAGCAACTGATCTCATGCCAATGGGAGAGAGCAGCTGGTCTCGCAAGTGCGAAGACGGTGTTGCCGAGGCCTCGTTAATTGCCTATTGGGGCTTGTACTGCGGCCAGGATCCAAAGGGATCGAAGACAGGGTTCTTGTCCAAGAACTTTACCAAAACATCAATCCGTGGCCTCTTTGGCCCAGACGACACCTTGCCAAAGCAGTAATCCTCAAGCATTTCGATCTGGTTGATTTTGTACTTGTTCAGCCATTTGGCATCTGGCTTGAACCACCCACGCTCACCTGATGCGGCAGAAAGAGTTGCGAAGTCTGGGAGGGTTTCTTTGAGCGTCTCACTGTAGAAGTCATACTTGCCCAAGCCTGTGAGGCAACACGCCACAAATAGCTTATCAAGATCCTGATCTGTGAGGCCAAGGCAGTACATGAGTGGTGTAGTGCCGTCAGCATCGAAAGCGTCTCTAGCAGCGTCAATGTGAGACTGTATAGTGCTTTCATGAATCGGATGTACATAATCATCTGGGTACTCCTCAGAGGGGAAGAGCGTCTGGTGATCTGCATAGATATGACCGACGCGATTGGTGTGGTTGTAAGTATATCCGAGGGAACGGTGACACAGCAGAGACTTCATCAGCTTGACGTAGTTACCATGATCCTCGAAGATGCTGTCCTTCATGAAGTGTGCAAAGTAACCAGCAAGCAGAGCTTCTTGAGGCTTTGACATGGTAAGAGGGGTGACTTCTTTCTCCTCCTCTTCCTCCATCTCCTGAGCTTCCTGCTGCTCCTTGGTCTCACGAAGCACAAGCTCCTGAGTCGTTACAGAGAAACGAGAGCTGTTGTAGGCAATGCACATGATCTTGTCTGCAATGCCATAGGTTTCATGCTCATCGTCGTACACGGCAGTGAATCCGCGGCATGAGGGGTCATCCCAATGGAATGAATCACGCAGCAGAACAACATCTGCATACCCCGCATCACGATACGCATTAACCATGTCGAGCAATGCACGATCTTGAAGCGCATTGAACTCATCAATGTTGGTGATGTACTCATCGTCACTGAACAGGTCAGACTCGATAGCCAGAACCTCACGGTGCTTGTCGATAGGAAACAAGGCGTGCTTGGTCTCGATCTTCTTCAAGGTCAGGATGTGCTTGATCGAGGCAATGTGGAAGTGAGTGTTCTCTTCCAGATACTTGTCCTGTGTTGCATGATTGCCAAGCGTCAGAGCCTCTGCCACGCCGATGTTGAACTCGTTTGCACGGAACATCTGTTTGGCTTTGTCAGACAGCTCAGCGAGGCTTACACGCTGTTTTACCCATCTGTCACTCTGACCGAACCGAGCAGCAACTGAGGCAAAATCCTCCTGACCGTCGCCAACCAGAGCCATGATGACATCACACTCGTCAAGCGGGTGCATGTTCTCACGCATCATGTTGGCATGGAGGCCGACCTCTGCGTCATCTGACTCAATCACTACACAGTTGATGGGTGTGGCTTTGTCCTTGTAGATCTGGTTGAGGGCATCAAGGCGGCGATTGCCATCGATAACCACATAACCCTTGCCATTGGGTGTCACGACAAGGTTGTGAAGAAGCCCTTTGGACCTGATTGAGGCAACAAGTTGGTGGTGGCCTGACTTACTGGCCTGAACTTGCCTCACATTGTTGGGGCTGTTCCTCAGCTCCTTCAGTCGAATCTGTTGTTGCATCCTTTTCCTCCGTTTGCATGATTACAAAGTAGTCTTTCCAGTCTCCGCCCTTTGGTCTGAAGCGGCACATAGGGAATGAGTAACGATCTTCCTTGGGTTTGAATGTGATTACCTGATGGATAATAGTTTCGAAGCCTGTTTTAGGGCAGTGATCCCAGAACTGAAGCGAGACCATGTCGTTATCCACCTTCCATGTGATTCGGTGAGAGTCGAGCGTGATTGATGAGCTGTGCAACTCAGTCCTCCATGATTTTGTCTGTTAGATATTTCGAGGCGAAGGCGACACCAATCCATAACGGTGCGCCCAGCACGCTCACCAGTAATGTCGGATTGATCCCCATACCTACGAGCAAGGTCAGGACAAGAAACGATAAGGCTAGGTGAACAGTGACGAACCAGCCAATCCAGCGGGTCTTGTCGTTCAGGAAATTGAGTCGTCGTATTGCATTGAGCATGAGGCATTCCTCCCGATGTAAAATTCTTTCTGATCATCATCCATCTCCGATTCTGCCAGTAAGTCGGGGCTACCGCATGTAGTGCAGAATCCGCCGCTAGTTGAGTCGTAGTGTTTGAGGCTTTCGTATGAGACGTGCCATGTCTCGCAGTCACGGCAAATGTATGCTTCATTCATGGTTCCAGTATCCCTTCTCGAATCATGTCTGATATTCTACCTTCTACCCATGGCTCCTTGAGATGTTGGAACAGCCTTGTGTCGTGGATATACTGCCAAGCATCGACAAACTCCTGATCTGATCGAGGCGTCTCAATGCCTTTGGCAATCATTACTGCCACAAAAGGCGTCATTTCACTTGTGAATGGCTTCATTGGATCCTCCATGAAAGGGTGAGAGAGGCGGGGAGGAAATCCGCCCCTCTCTGTTTTAGGTTAGAACGGGATGTCGGTGTCGTCCACCTTTCCGCCAGCCGGGGCGTTGCCACCCTCTGACTGACCGCCCTTGGATCCGAGGCGGAACGTCGAACCAGCACCGGCCAGCTTGACCTTGAAGGAACGCTGATTCTGTCCGTCCTTCTCGTACTCCTCGATGATGGGCTGACCCTGAACAAACACGGTGCTGCCCTTCTTGAGGTACGGCTCGATGACGTTGGTGACGAGGCCTTTGCCATTGCCACCATCCCACGCTTCACAGCGATACCAGTGGGTCTTCTCAACTTTCTCACCGGCTTTGTTGGTGTAGTTCTCGTTGACCGCAACTGAGAAGTTGGCAACCTTTGTGCCATTGACGTCACGGATCTCTGGGTCTGCACCAATGTTACCGGATACAGTGATTTGAGCGAAGTTCATGTCGATTCTCCTTGCGTTGGACATGATTGAAATGAGGCAGTTTAGACGAGTCATGCCCAGGACTCCCAACAGACAAGGGACTGTTGACTCCCATCCCAACCACTTACAGATCGCAGTCGGTGATACAAAAACTATCTTGGCTTAACTTCTTGCCACCGGAAGCGAAGTCCAGAACGGACAGGCCTCTTGTAACCTACTGCTTTCTTTGACAAAAGCAATGTCAGAGAAATTAGGCACCCCCCTATTACTGCCGCCATCATGCCAGCAAAAGTGCCAGCAAACATAACGACAAGCAGCAATGTTGAGATGATGTCAATCGGGACGTCAAGCCAAAGAACTTTTTTGAAGTCGAACTTGGCTAGAAGAAACAGGATAGCAAGACCGGCAAACACACCGGCGATTAAAAAGAATATCATGTGATCCTCCTCTGAGGCGAAGGCGTAAAGAGTGCGAGAAACGAAGGGTGTCTCGCCCAGGCGACAGCCCACGCACAAAAAAATGGAGAGGAGCCAAAGCCCCTCCCCACGCAGCTACTCAAGCCGCATCTTCTGTGAACCATAGTCCTCATCGACTGGCACCTCGACCAACCCTGTCTCCCGAGCAAATGTCCAGAAGTCATCCTTGTTGGCTTGGTACGTCTCCATGGTGAGACGACCCTTGCGGGCCTTCATCCGCTGAACCTTGGGCAGATCCTTGATGCGAGTGTATGCTCCGAAGCTGATCCCACTGACATCGATTGCATGCTGCCTGACTGGGCCACGAGCTACCTTGAATGCCTCGTTTAATGTCCACCACTGGACACGAAGACGCTCAAGCTGCTCGTCTGACTGGTCGATGGTGTTCTGTGTGATCTCGATGCCGACATCGTTGCGGATATGCCTGGCACGCTCTTTCTTGACCTGAACGGCACGGTCAGCAACGTTGTCCATCATCTTCTCGAACATGCGTGGTATCTGATCGCCAAGCTTGGCCTGAATGATAACGTCGTTGCCATCGTCGAACATGTCGATGACAGCCTTGAGACGCTGGGTAAGCTCACGCTTCCACTGTGCGTGGTAGTCATCGTTGGGGAGTTGATCCTTCTGCAGTGCCTTGGCGATGCGGTCAAGATTCTCAGTTGTCAGGTCGTCCATTGTCATGTTGGTCATGTGATTCTCCTCTCAGTCAAGAATGTGGTTGCGATGGCTGCGAATCCAATCAAGACTCGCATTGGCTTCTATCAGGATTTCTACGTCATGCTTGGTTAAAGTATTTGCCCAGCGATGCTCAACGAACTTCTTCTGTGAATCCATAGGGCAGCCAAGCCTGTGCATGGATTGCAGTGCAGCAACGATATTGCCGATGTGATACCGGATCATGTTCTGCCAGTCGCTGTAATGATCTGGTTCTTCGTACTGCTCACCCAATGCAAGAATCAGATGGCCGTTGATCTCAACAAGATCGTCAGGAGATACGTTCCAGATATCGTCTACGGTTTTCGTATACATGATTCACCTCTACGTTAGCGGGGTGGGCAATACTACCCACCCCATGTTGGCTTTGTGTCAGTCAAAGATGTTGATATCAGAGTCGCTCATCTGCTCTGCAAGATCAGCAGCACGATCCATATCGCCTGACTCCAGTGCCTGACGAACCTCATCGGCTGCCCAGATGGCACCGTAGTCATTCCAGTCGTGATCGAACAATGGCTGGTGATGAGATACAACTGCATCAGAAATAACTTCGTTCTCATCGACCGGGATGTACTTGTATGGTTGCATGGTCTTTCTCCTTTACGTTTGACCAGTTCGCTACACGCTCACAACGAGTGGTAGCCTTGACGCCCCCCGACCCAGACCGGCTCGCAGCAGTCAAGTTGCTGGCAGCCCAGATGCAGTGCGTTCGCCCCCAAGGGCGGACGTGCGTCTCGGAGCAGAAGTTTGTGGATACGTCCATAGTTCGACCAGATGCGGGCGAATAGCCCGCCAATCATATGTACTATTGACGAGGGTCCACAAAGTTGTGCGGTGAAGCGAGATGTTCAGGTGCAACTTTACTGATCGAGACGGAATGGCGTCATCATCTAATGATAGGCTACCCCTCTCGTTGTGTGTGTGTTTCAATTATCAGTCTGATGACTTGCATGTGAGTGTGTTAGCGGAACCCAGAATCTCAGCGGAACGCCAGTTCCTCCTGAGATTATGATGGTGTCCGATTACTACGAATCATGCGTTGGCTTGACCAAAGTCCATTTGCAACAAGCCTAGTCACATGAGTGCCGCAACGGATTGGCGTCCACTAGCCCCGGGAGGACTGCAGTCCGAACCGGATCAGGCAGGACGACAAACGGACGGCTGAGTGTTACAGACACAGTAAGACTATGGTAACAGGTCAGGCTCCGCAGATGAGCTTTAGCTCAACCTGTGGAGGAACAATAACAATAGGTTACAACAAGTGACTTGACAGGGTTTTGAGAGAGCTGTGTATACTCGCCCGTAGCGCAACAGGACACGAACATGACCAAAGCAGACGAAAGCCAACAAGAGAGATACAAAGGTGGTTTGGTTCCGATGGAAGACATCGAGAAACATGCTCCTGAAGTGCGGACGACACAGCCGCAAATTACTGATGCACAGGCAGAGTTGGTGCATATAATCTTGCATGATGGTTGCAACCCGACACAGGCAGCAGAGAGGTTGGGTAGGAACAAAGCTTGGGCTTATACAACCCTGAAGAAACAACATGTTATCGAGTATAGACAGCAGTTGGCTATGATGACTTTGGGGTGGGACGCCACACAAGCAATGGCAACGATGAGAGAGTTGCTGGCAAGTAAGTCACAATACGTTAGGCTGGAAGCTGCAAGGGATCTGATGGACAGAGCAGGATTCAGGCAGGACGTGGTGAGAACACCTAGCACGGCGGTGCAGATTAACTTCAACGTAGAGTAGGGGTCCCAACGCTAATGTAAGTCTCTGTGTAAACCGCCTTAGAAAACTGCAACGGACCACATAGACGGTAATTCACATGCGCAATAGACTCAAATAACCTAACCTGTCTAAAATTATTTTAACCCAAGGAGGCTATTATGGGTGAAAAAAGTCCAAGCGAAGGCGGCGGCAATCAGGCAGCAAGATCAGCAAGGCTAAAGAAAGAGCGTGAAGCTGCTGAAGCTGTGAGAAGGGCAGAAGCCAGAAAGCCAATGAGAAATACCGGCAAGTCTGATCGTCAGATGATGGCTGAAGCAGGGAGATCGCCGACCCTTACAACAGGGCAGAAAGCTGCGGCAGCACGATCAGCAGGAATGGCGGCTAATCGATCAGCCATTGAAGAGCTTACAGCTCGTAGAAATGACACCCGCAATCCGATTACCCGGATGAATCTGGATAACCAGATCAATCAGTTAAAGCAGGGAGGGGTTCCTGTGCAGACGACATTTGGACCCGGCTCTCGCCAAGGAGAAACTCTTACTGTTGGCGTCGTAAGGGATGGTACATATTCAGGACGCCAAGGCTTTCAGCCATCTACGGGCGCTACGAAGATGAACCCTTTTGCTGGTGCATACACAACTAGAGCCGGCACAAGGGGTGGTGTTTCTGGCGGTGACTCCTCGCCAACAAGAAGAGCAACTGCACCATCAACTCCAGAGCCGGTTATTACTCCAGTATCACAAGCACCCTCTATGTCAGAGGATGCAGCACGAAGGGCGATGATGTCTAGCGGTGCGGGTGCCGCTACTCGTCGCAAGTATATCAACCGCTAATGCAACTTGATTACAAACCACCTGGGCCCATAGCCAAAGAGTTCATGAAAGATGAATCCTTTGTCAGGGGCATGAGAGGGCCTGTTGGATCCGGTAAGTCTGTTACTTGTTGCATGGAGATCATGCGCCGTTCAGTAAATCAGAAGCCAAACAGTGCCGGAGTAAGAAGATCTAGGTGGGCCGTTATCAGGAACACCAACCCCCAGTTAAAAACCACCACGATCAAGACATGGCGTGACTGGTTTTCAGACGAGATTGGCAAGTTTGTGTGGTCGCCTCCGTACACGCATCTTGTCAATTTCGCTCTTTCAGACAAAACAACTGTTGAGCTTGAAGTCATCTTCTTGGCTTTGGATAAGCAAGAGGATGTGAAGAAGCTTCTTTCATTGGAACTTACGGGAGTTTGGATAAATGAAGCACGAGAGATCCCTAAATCGATTGTGGACGCCTGCACCATGCGCGTGGGCCGCTTTCCCTCTATGCGTGATGGCGGACCTAGCTGGTATGGCGTTATCATGGATACCAATGCGCCGGACGAAACGCACTGGTGGGGGATTATGTCTGGGGAAGTGCCGGCACCTGAATACATGGCAGAAGAAGAAAAGATCCTTCTAGTCAAACCGGATGACTGGACTTTCTTTTCTCAACCGGGTGCAATGAAGGAGATCAGGTCAGCAGCGGGTAACGTTGAAGGCTATGAGTTGAACTCCAAGAGGGAGAACAGCGAAAACATCCAGCCCGACTACTATGACAAGATTATCCTTGGCAAAGCGCCTAGCTGGGTCAAGGTT
>Ga0181380_1001136_pt1 | contig 11740 bp, 15 predicted proteins | sample 3SPOviralmetaG_FD_130116 | JGI IMG/M metagenome (GOLD analysis project Ga0181380, IMG submission 130116) | Marine viral communities from the oligotrophic San Pedro Time Series (SPOT) site, San Pedro Channel, CA, USA - 3 SPOT_SRF_2009-08-19 | ecosystem: Environmental > Aquatic > Marine > Strait... | reverse complement strand
CTTGACGGACTTGACCCGATGCCCATCAGGGCAAAGGTCAAGCGCTCGTTCCTTGGCGTCCTTGTCACTTGACGCCTCGAAGGTGACCGCATCCCAATCGTCGCGGTCGAACCCTCGGTAGTAAACCATTCGATAAGTCATGACAAACCTTCGGTTTCTTGTTGAACCATCATTTGTTCGTCACATGACAAGGTTGCGAAGTCCTCGCTGTTGTGCATGGCGTCAGGTCCGAATGCCTGGAACATGTCCACCATGGCTTGCAATTTTGCGTTGTTCATATCAGTTGAATTTGAAGTTTGAATTTCGAGTTAGAGAGAGGGGTCGTATATCACCTTCTTCGTAAACTCAGAAGGTGTATATACTCCCCCACTCATGGGTTAGTGGGTTGGGTCGAATGGCAAGTCAGAGAAGCAAACTTCGTTTGCCGTGGGTGTCACATCTGACGTCATCATGACGGCCAAGGTAGCGGTCAACTGCTCCAACTTGGCTTCCAAGGAAGCTACGCGGTCATCTGACGCCACCTGAGCAGGAGGAGCAACAGCCTCCTTCACTGCCTCGGCTTTCCGCTTGGCTCGGCTTTCAGCCCCTGTGTGACGTGACACGTCTTGAGCCGACTTCTGAGCCGCCTCGACCGAAGCCTTTGGCTTACGTGTGGATGGTGTCACAGGTGTGTCGGCTTTGCCGTGGAAGGCCTTTTCCTGCTTGTCAGCTACCTTGGTAGCTTGGGTGGCTCTGCCACTCTTTTGCTTTCCCTTCCGCTTCTTCGAAGCGTTTGGCTTGGCTGACTCCAAGGAGTCCAAGTACGTCATCAGGTCACGGACGGCGGCTTTAGCCTCGGTTACTCGACCTTCGGTCGTTGAGAAAGATGCAGCGTTGACTGCTGACTTAACTGCTTTCAGCAGTTGCATACGGTTGGTTTGATTGTTCATCTTAGATGAATTTTGAAGTTTGACTCAGCCCGACTGTCGAACCGATGGTCCAAAGGTATGGCGATGGGTTTCTTCTTTCCAAATTTTTGAGGGACTAATTCCATGTGCGATTTTACCAGAGGTAAAACACGTGCGAAGAATTCGTGTATGCGCGTAATGCACAGAGCCGTCCAGTGTGCCGTGATGCGGTGTGACGTGGTGCAGTGTGGCGTCATGGCGGAGGGGTTTGCGGTTAGGCCGTAAGGGGGTAGGGGGATTGTCCTCGTAGAGTAGATGACGGTAGCAACTATGCTCACCCTGTACTGCCACTCCACCTGAGACCACGTAGCCTGCTCGGCACCAGTCAGTTACGTAAAGCTGGAATGTATGCGCAAAATGCGACGTGTATCGTACCCACGGGGTTGCGTAATGCGTTTGGGTATCGTGTGCGTAACGCCTATAGGTACGTATAATCCCACTACTCTCTATTACACCCTCAAATTTCAAAGCGGCTTCACCCTCGATCGGCTCACACTCGCTTCACTTAGAAGCATCCAAGCTGTTCTAAGACAATAAGTTAGACTTAATTACTTAACCCATTACTCTAGCTGAGTTCTATGTGCTATTTCTGCTGTAACTTCGCCTCGAAGCAAACGAGAAAGAGAAGCTTCTCAAGTAAATAAGGGAAAGGCTTCTAAGTAGATTAGGGAAATGTAAGAACATTTCAAGCTGTTACTATATTGCTGAATGGGCGCCAGGACTGCACTTACCTTCCGAGAGCAAGAGGGGTGGGAATATCAAACCTATTAATGACTATATTTGCATCATGATGAGACCAAAGAAGAATGAGTACTTTCTCGGTGGCCGATTAAAGGGCCTGGCCGATAGAGTGAACCAGCTCAAGGAAGATCGACCAGAAGCGGCTAACGCACTCGGTGGTCTTTCAGGCATGGGCATGGTAAAAGCCTTGCGTGATCGTATGCAAGCCAAGAGAGAAATGGAGAATGGCGGTATTATGAAGTACCGTAAGGGTGGTATGGTCTACGCTGAGAATGGCGACCAGGTCACAGATAAAGAGAAGCGTTTCGTTCAGTCCGCATACGGCAGCGGAGAGGACAGAATCACAGCAGGGGACATCAAAGCAAATCCAGGTCTTAATCCATTCAGAGAGTACATTCCTGGTGAGATGGGTATGCGAGCAAAAAAGATGAGTGCTCCAGGTTACTTTGCGATTCCAGGATACACTGATGAGTCTGGTGAAGGAACCTTTATTATGGAGGTAAACCCTGACGGCTCTAGGAGAGCTATCCCGATGTCTCAGGTCATGGATGAGTTTACCACTGGAGAGGAGGGAGAGGACATGGCCGACATCCTTCAGGCTATGGATATTGGAACTAGAACTGACAAAGGATTCTCGATGCCATCAGAAGAGGAGCAGATCAAGACTCTTATGAATAGAAGAGCTAACTACGGGCTAGGGGACATTAACTTCGGAGAGCTTCAGAAAGCTCTTGGGGTTAACATTCCAGAATTGCAGGAGGGTGATATGCGTAGGTCTCTTGAAAGAGCTATGGAAAGAAGAGCTGCAGGTGCTAGAAACTAACATCAGACTACACATTACTAAAAAAGAAAAGCCCCTAACGGGGCTTTCTTGTTGGTGTATACTTATGAATCAGTTGAAGCAAAGGAACTCTGCCTGCTCCCTAGCAATACGCATAGGGTCCTTTGAGTAAACAACATCGCCATCGACACCATAGAACCCCTGAGACAGGCCAGCCTCAATGAAGCTGTCGTTCATCATGATCACTAAGCTCTTACCCAGCTCGTTCGTATCTGCATCGAAGCACATGATTAAGTACGTACCCTTTTCGTAGAAGGGGCAGAAAACAGTATCTGAAGGAGATCTGAATGTAGCGTACATCTCAAAGTCTGCCTCTTCGTAAGTCATGAGATCCATAGGAAGAACCCCCTCCCCGCAGTAAGGAAAGTCTACGTCGATACCATTGACCCTGAATACAGCTACTTGGTCTGGAGTACCAACATCTGGGATCATAGCTTCAAGAACGCTGTGCTTAAGAGCTGTTTCTGCGTTCACCTCAACCTTCCCGCTAAGGATGTCATTAAGAGATTGAGAGAAAGAAGTTGCACTCATGATCAGGAGGGCGGCTGTTGCAATGTAGTTACGCATGATTGTTGATTTGAATTTTGTAAATTTGTTCGTTGCTGATCTCATTGTAAGAAGGAAAACCAATTCCCTCCAAACATTTCGGCAAAAAAAATTCGAATTAATATGCAACTATCTGAAAACCTGACGCTTAGAGAATGCACTAAAAGCATCACCGCATCAAGACTCGGAATAAACAACACACCAGATGAATGGGAAACAGAAAACCTTAGACAGATTGCGAGATATGTATTTCAACCTCTTAGGGAGGGTCTCGGAGTTCCTATATACGTGTCGAGCGGGTATCGCTCGCTTGAACTCAACACTGCGATCGGTGGCTCAAGTCGTAGTCAGCATATTCAGGGTAGAGCTATCGACCTGGACGCAGACGCTTACGGAGGCACGACAAACGGTGACATCTTCCGTTATATACGCAACTGCATTGAATTTGATCAGCTCATTTGGGAGTTTGGTGATGAAGACAATCCTGATTGGGTTCACGTTAGTTACGTCCATGATGGCGATAATCGTGGTCGTGTTCTCAAAGCTGTTCGAGATGATAAAGGCCAGGTTGTCTACAAAGTGATCTTCGATTAAGACTCTAGCCTTCTGTAAAAGGCCTGCACCAACATGCGGGCTTTTTGCGTCATAGCGTAACGCACTCTATAGTTCATCTTAGTCTCTTCGCGGAACAAGTGGTCCTCTCGTGTGTCTGAGGGAGTAAGCTTATCGAAGTGCTTGTATACGAGCCCCTCCCGCTGGAGAGGGAACAGAATTCTATTACCGAAGTTCTTCTTGTTGAATCCATACTCGTCTGCTGCGTAGTTGATCGTCCAGAACTCTTTGTCATAAGCCCATAGCAGGAACTCAAGATGACTGAAAGAGATACCGTTATCCTCACAGAACATAGCACGAGTAGACCTGAGGTGCTTCAAGTAGTTGTTATTAACGTACCTATCATCTAGGAACGACACCTCTCTAAACAACCTCTTCTTTCGAACTTTGGTTTTTGGCATGAAATAATTTGTATCTTAGACAAAAATAAGCTATGAACTACGAAGACGTTGAATTCCTATCAGAGCTTTACACTAAGATACTCGAAATCGAGGACTTGGTTAAAGAGAGGGGGTACGAGAATAGAATCATGTCAGCTATCGTCGTAGGACTCATGGATGAAATTGAATCCGCCGAAGACGAATCAGTAGAGATGAAGTCGCTGTTTAGTTACAACCTGGACTCCACAGAGGAGCTCGACATCATTGTCGATCTTATGAGAGAGACCTATGAAGACAACACAGACAACGACCTTAGAGACATGCTGGGAGATCTCGGCATATCTCTAAACTAATGGAAGAAGGATACGTAAGGAAGATCGTCATAGGGGAGGACCCGAAGAACGGTATGGCATACTATGTCGGCATGAGAGCTGGCGAAGGAAAAGTGTCTGCAATCGTGCTAGATACAGAATTTCTTCATAAATTTGGACGAGTGAGATATCTCATCTACGTCAACACAGATGAAGAGACAGCCCTGTGGAAGAGCGTGAATGAGATGCCCACCATCATTGAATACGACTTGAACTTTTAATTTATGAGAACATTTGATTTGTTTGTCATTGAACTCGACAAGCAGATTGAAGACACGATGACTACCGCTGGTGGTCTAGAACTTTACGTCGACAATCGCTTCAAAGAGTTTGATAACAGAGTGAACGAAGGCCCCGTTGTGGCCTCACCATTTAAGTATGACACTGGTGTAGAGGTAGGCGATACGCTGTACTTCCACCATCTTGTCGTTATGAATGAAGGACAGCCCCTAACGGGTGAAGACAAGCACTTCCTGGTGAGGTACAGTGAAGAGTCTGCTTTGTCGAACCAGGCGATCGCGTACAGGAGCAATAAGACTGGTGAGGTGAAGCCGCTTCACGGATGGGCTATACTCGAAGAGATTGGAGGGGAGAAAGAGAGCATCAGTGAGACTAAGAGTGGACTCGTAACCGTAGAGCTCAAAGAGAAGAAGACCACTAAGGCTAAGCTTGCTTTTGAGAGTGAAGAGACGAAAAGGATGGGGCTAGAGCTGGGTGACATCATTGGATTTCAGAAAGATATTGACTACAGATTCAAAATCGATGGCAAGCAATACATCCGCATCCCAGAAGACAGGCTCCTCTACGTCGAAGTTTAAGACAGTAGACGCAGCTGCGCGCCTCATGCAGAGCATGCAGGTAGCCATCGACAACATGATCGATGAAATCAAGAAGCCTGTAGACCCAGAAGCTGGAGGCTCAGCAAGAAAAGCAGAGCTACAGTCAATCAAGCAAACAGCCATAGACTGTAAAGAGCTGATTATAGAGCGACAGAAGTTAGAGCAAATGGTAAAGCAATTAAATGAAAATGGAGAAATCGAAGAAGACAAAGACTACTCAGGAGGATTCGCAGAAAGATTCTCAAAGTAAGCAGTACTGGTGGAAGAACATGACCATTACTGAAGACGATGTAAAGAGATATAAGTTCTGGGAAGATATGTGGAACGCTGAGCACGAAAGCCGATGAAGTTTATCTGCTCTCAATGCTCGGCATGCTGCAGATCAGTAGGCATGATGGACCCAGAGGTCCACGGGCTACCGTCCAAGTCAGACGGAAGCTGCGCACATCTCGTCGGGAACCTGTGCTCCATACACGAAGATAGACCTGATATATGCAGGATAGAGAAGCTAAGAAACAAGAAATCAGATCAAACAGTAAAAGAATACTACATAGAAGCAACCAAAGCATGTCATACTCTTATCGATCTGCACGGAATGGACGAAGCTTACAAGGTGGATATCAGCGAATACGATTCAATAGATGATGAGTAATCGGCGAGTATCTCCTCAAGCTTATACCTTGTAGAAAGAGTAATCGGTCACATGTGGGTTCAAGCCCCACCTCGCCGACCATGCCCTCGTAGCTCAGCTGGATAGAGCATCTGCCTTCTAAGCAGACGGTCACAGGTTCGAATCCTGTCGGGGGTACAAATTAAGCAATCATGGCAGAATACATTTGCAAGTGCGATAAGAAGCACGAAGAAAACAAGAGCGGAGTCAGTATTAAGTTTGACGGTGACGGAGCCTACCACGACATTAAGTGTCCGTGTGGCAAGCACATGGAGCTGAAGAACCCTAAGTCAGGGGTTGCAAAGCTTGGACGTATGGATCGATTCGGCAGAAGTTTCTGATGTCAACTCTTGTCGACATAGATGGATACGAAGATAAAGGGATTAAGATCGACCCTAACGGTACGGAAGGTGAGGCTATTGAACTCCATGGGATTCTTGTTGTCCTTCCGAAAAAACCAAAGCGATCTGAAATACTCTTCCATGACAAGCCAAAGGCTATGCAGATGTGGGAACGCATTCCTATGCCCAAAGAGCTGCAAATGGTTAGAAGTATGGATGAGTGGTTCGAGAACCCTCCCGAGTTTAGAAAGAAGTTTTCTAGCTACATCGAAAAGGAGTTTCAACGCAGGCGTAACGGTGTTTGGTTTTACAACAATGGCATCCCTACGTATATTACGGGAAGACACTACATGCTCCTCCAATGGTCAAGCATCGATATCGGTGCCCCATACTATCTCTCCTTCCAACGTGAAATCTTCTTACACATGGCTGCGTGCGAAGCTGATCCCCGCTGCGTCGGTCAGCTTTATACTAAGTGTCGCCGTTCTGGCTATACTAATATCTGTAGCTCTGTTCTTGTTGACGAGGCTACGCAAGTTAAAGACAAGCTTCTTGGGATTCAGTCGAAGACTGGTAAAGACTCTCAGGAAAACATTTTCATGAAGAAGGTCGTTCCGATCTTCAAGTCATATCCATTCTTTTTCAAGCCTATCCAAGACGGTACCACGAACCCTCGCATGGAACTGGCCTTCCGTGAACCTTCAAAGCGCATCACGAAGAACAACAAGACGTCATACAAAGGTGACGCTCTGAACACGATCATCAACTGGAAGAACACCACCAACAACGCATACGACGGTGAGAAGCTACACATGCTGTACCTGGACGAGGCGGGTAAATGGGAGAAGCCAGTTGACATACGAGAGGCGTGGCGTATTGAAAGAACCTGCCTCATTGTCGGTAAGAAGATTGTAGGCAAAGCACTGGTGGGTAGCACTGTGAATCCTATGAACAAAGGAGGTAGTGAATACAAGGCTTTGTGGGAGGATAGCAACCCGAACGAAAGGAATGCAAACGGCAGGACTAAGACTGGACTTTACCGTATCTTTGTGCCCGCTTATGAAGCACTTGAAGGATTTTTTGACAAATACGGAGAGCCAGTCATTGATGATCCTGGCAGTCCTGTGGACGGTATTGACGGCGATATTATTGATCAGGGATCGAAGACGTACCTAAGGAACGAGAGAGACAGCCTCAAAAACGATGCTTCAGAACTGAATGAGGTTGTAAGGCAGTTTCCTTTTACAGAAGAAGAGGCCTTCAGGGATAGCATTGAGAGTAGTCTTTTTAATGTCGGTAAGATCTACCAGCAGATCGACCACAACAACAACCTGTTCCCCAACCCAGTAGTTAGAGGTAACTTCATGTGGAAGGAAAAAGACAAAGAGGTCATCTTCTCTCCAGATGCCAATGGTAGGTTCTATATGGCTTGGCAGCCCAAGGCCGCTAATAGGAATAAAGTAGTTGAGGAATATGGCAAGAAGAAACCAGGCAACGTCCACATGGGAGTAGGCGGAGTTGACTCCTATGATCTTGACGCTACTGTAGATGGCAGGGGTTCCAAGGGGGCTATGCACCTCTACAATAAGTTTAACATGGAGGACGTAAGTAACTGTTTTGTAATAGAATACGCTTCTCGTCCAGACCTAGCAAGCATCTTCTACGAGGATGTTTTGATGTGTGCCTTCTATTACGGATACCCGCTCTTGGTGGAGAACAACAAGTATGGGATAGTTAGGTACTTTGAATCTCGTGGGTACGACGGATACCTCATGGATAGGCCTGCCCATTTGTCATCCTCTAGCTCAAAGGTGAACGTCAAGACAAAGGGTATCCCGTCTAACTCACAAGAAGTTATCCAGTCTCACGCACAAGCCATTGAGACATATATACACGATCACGTGGGAGAGAATCCTCAGACAGGCAAGATGGGTAATATGTACTTGAACAGAACGCTGGAGGACTGGATAGGCTACAAGATATCAGATAGAACCAAGTTTGACTTGACAATTAGTTCTGGTCTAGCGCTCCTTGCTGCTCAAAAAGTAAAGACCGAAAAACCCAAGTCAAATTTACAAGAGAAGAAATTCTTTAGGAAGCACAAGATAAAACACTGGCACTCGTAATTTTAGTATATTTGCGATAATGTACGGGGACAACAATACATCTAAGAAAGGATTTCCGAGTCCTCTTGAAACCAGAGAGGTCAAAGAAAACGCTAAGTATGGCCTACAATATGCGAAAGCTATTGAGAGTCAGTGGGGGTCTATCGACAGAGAAAACTCTCTATTCAGAAGAAGAAGAGATACTTTCCTGAAAAACCGATCCTACGCAAACGGCACCCAAGACACCGCGATCTACCGTCAACTCTTGACGAGTATGGACCCCAACAACGGCGACGGCAGCTTCCTCAACCTGGACTTTACTCCAGTGCCTATCCTTCCTAAGTTCGCTAGAATTGTAGTGAACAAGATTCTATCACGAGAACCGTACCCAAACCTGGAAGCTGTCGACCCCTTATCCTCTTCTGAAAAAGATAGAGAAAGGCAGAAAATGGAGGCTCTCATCAAGGCCAAGAAAGATTTGGCTGAGATAAAAGAAAAGACTAATGTAGACGTAGCTAACGTGGATGCTCTTCCCGACTCGCTTGAGGAGGCTGAGATATTCATGGGGAACAACATAAAGTCTTCTTCTGAGATAGCAGCTCAGATTGCTACCGACATGACGCTTCAGTGGAATGACTTCCACGATTCTGTTTACCGCAGATCTGTCAATGACATTGTCAACCTAGGTATGGCTGTTGTAAAAAGAAGCAACGACCCTAACTACGGCATTACCACGCACTATGTAGACCCTATTGATTTCGTCCACAGCGACGTGCAAGACCCTTCGTTTGGAGACATGCTATATGCTGGTCACGTCCGAAGGATGCCCATCCATGAGCTAAAGCGTTTGGCTGGAGATCAACTTACAGAAGAAGATTACAAGTACATCGCTGGAAAGGTAAGATCTAAGTCTGGCAATCGTACTGGTGGAATGAGCCAGTCATCTTATGATTCATCATCTAACAGATCTGATTACGGATATGATGAGTACATGGTTGATGTACTGGAGTTTGAGTTTCTGTCTGTGGACAAGATGGTATTCGAGGAGAAAGAGAGTCAGTACGGTAATACAGGGTTTTACTTCAAAGGAGAAAGCTACAAGGCTCCTTCGAATTCCGTATACAAGAGAGATGTTCACGAGATGCACAATCAGACTGCATACGGAGGCTTCTATGTTATGGGCTGTGATAAGCTGTTCAGCTACGGGTTGAAGACAAACATGCCTAAGAATCTTCACGATCTTTCAAAGACTAACCTTTCATACTCTGCTGTTGCAACAAATATGCAGGATATGATTCCTAAGTCTATGGTTAATAGCTGTATTGGTTTCGCAGACCAGCTTCAGCTGACTCACTTGAAGATTCAACAGGCTGTCGCCAAGGCTAAACCAGACGGTATCATCATTGACGTCGAAGGACTTGAGAATGTCCAGCTCGGTAAAGGAGGTGAGCTTCAGCCACTAGAGCTTCACGACATCTACGAACAGACTGGCGTATTCTACTATAGAAGCAAGAACCCAGAGGGTGGTTTTCAAAACCCGCCGATCCGAGAGATTGGTAATGCAGTTCGAAACATAAATGAGTTTGTTGGGCTGTACAACCACTACTTACGGCTCATCAGAGATGCTACAGGTATCAACGAGGCTATGGATGGTAGCTCTCCGAAGGGAGATGCTTTGGTCGGAGTTAGGCAGCAAGCTATCGCGGCTGGCAACAACGCTATCTACGACATGACTCATGCTTCCATGGTTCTTTTCAAGAAAGTATGTTCCGACATCGTCAAGTGCTTGCAGGTCCTTCCACCAGAGAGTGTCATATACAAAGCGTATACCAACGCGGTTGGTGAAGCTAACATGGAGGTTCTTGCTTCGTTTGAAAACCTTCCGATGTACAACTTTGGCGTAAGGATAGTCAAGGAGATGGAGGACACAGAGAAGCAGTATCTGGAGCAAAACATTCAGGTTGCTCTGGCTCAAAAAGAACTGGACATCGAGGACGCTATTGCAATCAGGCAGTTGAAGGATGTGAACCAAGCGGAGCGGTTGCTGATACTAAGAAGGTCTAAGCGGATCGCTAGGAACCAGCAGATTGCTATGCAGAACTCTCAGCAACAAGCTCAGATTCAGCAGCAGTCAGCGGCTGCTTCTTCTCAAGCTAGACAGCAAGAGATGCAAATGGAGTCTCAAATAGAGGCTCAAAAGATGCAGATGAAAGCTCAGCTAGAAATTCAAATGGAGCAAGTCAAGCATCAGTACCGCAAAGAGATTGAACTCATCAGGGCTCAGGCTACTCTCGGATTTAAGACTGAAGATCAAGAGTTCAAAGAGAAACTCGAAGTCCTTAAGGAGGATCGTAAAGACGACCGAGTTGAGAAACAGGCTGTCGAACAAAGCAAGCTTATCTCTCAGAGAAAGGGAGACCGATCTGAACTCACAGAGGGCACAGAGACTCAGACTGGCGGAGAGCAATCCGTGGACGAAATCGTTAAAAACATCATTCAACAATAATGGCTACAGTTAGCGTAGATATATCGAACAGACTCGACATCATTGCCAAGAAGGGTGATACGTTTGAGCTCAACTTGGAGTTTGGAGTGGCTATGCCTCAGCACGGCACAAACAGCAACGCATTTGAAATGAAGATTGCAACGTCAGATACAGCGAGTCCTGAATCTCTGACTATCATCTACACCAGCTCTACTGGTGATGCCACCAACTCTAAGCTTAAGATCGATTCCACCAATGCTCAAATTGGAGGCTTGTCTCCTGGTTTGTACGTATATGACTTGCAAATCACCGACGCTGAGGGAGTTAGATTTACAGCAGGCGATGTGAAGACGCTCCTCTACGGAACGTTTAAAGTAAACGACGATATCGGAGCCTAATGTCAGTAAAGGTTGTAAATAGCGGCCCAGGGGTTATCAAGGTCTCTGTGGAGACCACTCCTGCAATCAAAGTAACTTCTCCAGAAGTCAGCCCAGTAGAAGTCACTGCTGGCCTTCAAGGAGAGACAGGTCCTCAAGGAGCTACAGGCCCTCAGGGACCAGCTGGCGCTGACGGTGCTGACGGTGCTGACGGTGTTGATGGACAAGGGGTGCCCGCAGGTGGGTCACAGTTTCAGCTTCTAAGGAAGGTAAGCGGAACTGACTACGACACAGAGTGGGATTATGCAGATAGAATTACTCTTGAGGTTAGATTTGATGAGGCAGTATCTAAGGGCGATCCGCTGTACATCACTGGCTTTAACAACGGTCAAAACAGAATCGCCGTTGCCAAGGCTGACGCATCTGATTCATCTAAAATGCCGTCTATTGGATTGGCTTTTGCTGACTATTCTCAGAACGATAAT
>Ga0181380_1001134_pt1 | contig 11754 bp, 8 predicted proteins | sample 3SPOviralmetaG_FD_130116 | JGI IMG/M metagenome (GOLD analysis project Ga0181380, IMG submission 130116) | Marine viral communities from the oligotrophic San Pedro Time Series (SPOT) site, San Pedro Channel, CA, USA - 3 SPOT_SRF_2009-08-19 | ecosystem: Environmental > Aquatic > Marine > Strait... | reverse complement strand
GTCAGCTATGAACAATGCGTCATTCTCTGGCGGGTCTCACGTTATCGGCCTCTCTAACGGCGACTTGGTTGCAACGGGCGAAGCTACCGCACCGACTACTACCACATTCCGTGTTGGATGCCGGACTGTCGGCGGCACACTTTTAGACCCTGAATATGCAATGACAAATATCCACGGAGACCTCGCATAATGGCTAGTGAACTGAGAGTAAACACCCTGAAGGATGCCAGCGGGAACAACAGCGTGGCTACGTCGGTTGTGTCCAACGGTTCTTTGAAAGCGTGGCGTAAATACACTTGTGTAACAACGACAGCAAACACCGATTCATTTAATTTTAGTAGCATAACAGACAATGGAACGGGTGATACAAATCACAATTTATCAACTGCTATGGGCAATGCTACTTACACAATTATGCACAATACACAATATGCCACATACAGTGGTTATGCTAATACTGGCACGTTAACAACATCGGCGTTCAGGACAGGCGTTTACAATTCATCAGTTGCAGCCGTTGATGTTGAGCATAACTTTGTTCATATCGCAGGAGACCTCGCATGAGTAAGGCAGCAGAACTCGCCGCACTGATTGGTTCGCAGTCGGCGTTGTCGAACAGGAACCTTGTCATCAACGGTGCGATGCAGGTGGCCCAGCGGGGGACGAGTGATAGTGCTGCCGCTGCTAACAGTTTTATTGTTGACAGATTTATGTTCAGCAAGGCTGGCGTAGATAACCTCGTTGTAACTACGTCGCAATCTACTGATAGCCCTGATGGGTTTTCAAATTCATATAAGATTGAAGCCACAACCGCAGAATCTGCGCTAGGTGCAAATGACCTTGCCTATGTAAGAACAAAACTAGAAGCACAAAATCTTCAGCATCTAAACTACGGAACATCCGCAGCACAGAAAGTAACAGCCTCATTTTGGGTAAAGGCGTCTTCTGCGGGTCAATATACTTTAACTTTGTTTCAAGATGACGGCACTGACCTTGTCAACAAAACATATTCTGTAAGTTCCACGAACACATGGGAATACAAAACCATCACTTTCCCAGAACATACTACAACAGCAATCGCAAATGATAACGGGTTCGGACTGTCTTTGAACTGGATTATTCTGGCGGGAACAGACTTTACGTCAGACAGTGGCGCACAAGGTGCTTGGGATGACACTTATGCCAACGCAAAATTTGCAAACGGGCATACTGTAACAAGCCCGTTTATGGCAACAAATGGTACGTTTCAAATCGCTGGCGTCCAGCTAGAAGTCGGCGAACAGGCCACGCCGTTTGAGCATCGGTCATTTGGCGATGAGTTGGCTAGGTGTCAGAGGTATTTTCAAGACTACACAACAGACAGATTTAGGCATCAACAGGGATATGCGGAAAATTCTACTGCATATGCTAGGGATGTTCTCATTCCACAAATGAGAGCCAACCCTACCATCACGGTATCAGACACAGACTTAAATGGATTTGGCAGTATAACGGCAGCAGGAAACGCACCTAACAAAGCAGACTTTGTTGCTACTTGTAATAGCACAGGAACATCACGCTATTACGACTTCAAATTTACTGCGGCTGCGGAGTTGTAAACATGAATATAACTAGTGCTAAATATGTAAATATTCCTGAACCAGACGGCTCTATAATCACAAATGGGGTTATCAAAGCGACAGTTAATGGCGTTGAAATGTTTGTGCCTATTGACCCAAATAACTCCGACTACGCTGAAATCATGCGACAGGTCGCAGCCGGTACCTTGACCATAGCTGACGCCGACTGATGAAACTGACGATGGAACCCGTACTCAAAACACAGATGGAACTTGAGGCACACGAAAAAGAGTGCGCTATCAGGTACGCCTCTGTGCAGGAAAAGTTAGAAGCACTAGACAAGCGCATGTGGCGCTTGGAAGCAATGATTATGGGCAGTACGGTGATGGTGGTTGCTATGGTAGTTACAGTATTTATGGGAATGAATTAGTATGGCTGACGTAAATAAGATATCTACCGACAAAGACCTGACTGATCAAATAGGAATGGTGGCAGCGGGCCAAACTACGGGCATTCCCCAGCTTGAAGCCGACCTTCCCACAGTCAAGACAGAAGAGATACAAGCCTCTGCTCCCGCTCTGGGTGCCGCTAATCAGCAAGCAGTTACCGGAACGGCTGACTTGACGGGGCTATCTGCTGCTATACCCACACAGCAGACTCCTGACTTGGGTCAGGTGGCGACGACTACGCAGATTGCGCCAAGTGTTGTGGACATGACTGCAGCACAGATTGCGGATGTACGTCGCCCACAGATTGACATCTCTCAGGTTGAGGGCACCGTGTCTGCCGGATCACAGGCCGTAGCTGCCACACAGGAACTGGACCAACGCGCCACTGTTCAATACCAGCTTGGTGAGTTACTGGGTAGTATCGAAGAGGGTAAGCCTATGCCAGCATGGGCTGCACCTGCCGTACGCAAGGTGGCCGGTGTTATGCAGGCACGTGGCTTGGGTGCCTCGTCTATGGCTGCAGCGGCTATGACGCAGGCTGTTATGGAGTCGGGAGTTGTTATCGCCTCCCAAGACGCAAACAAGTACGCTACGATCCAGCTACAAAATCTCAACAATCAACAGCAGACAGCCCTATCAAATGCCGCTGTATTTGCTGCTATGGACAAGGCGAACTTGTCAGCCCGTCTGCAGGGTGCAGTCAGTAACGCGCAGATGCTTCTCGCTACAGAAACAAAGAACCTCGACGCACGGCAGCAGGGTGCTACCCTGTCTTACAATGCAACGACACAAGCTATGTTCAAGGATGCTGCAGAGGACAATGCCCGTCAACAATTCAACGCCAAGAACGAGTTGCAGGTTGAGGAGTTTTTCGCTGAACTGGGATCACAGGTGGAGACAGCAAATAAAAATCGCACAGCCGCCACTGCACAGTTTAACGCAGGGGAAATCAACGCACAGTCGCAATTCAATACGGCTATGCGTGACAACCGCGAGAAATTCAACGCAAACATGCAGTTTGCAATTGACCAGTCGAATGTACAGTGGCGCAGACAGGTAAACACTGCTGCCACAGCCGTGCAAAACGAGACGAACCGTATCAATGTAGCAAATGCCTACAATGCCAGCCAAAATGCTGTAAACAATTTGTGGCAGAAATACCGCGACAACGCAGCGTGGAACTTTCAGAAGACCGAATCCTACATGCAGCGGCAGCACGAAGTGGGCATCATGGCTATGGAGTTTGCAAACACAAAATCCCTGTACAATCAGCAGCAGAAAGATAACCTAGCGATGGGCATCGGAAACTGGGTAGCTGCGTGGATGGCGGGCAGCGGTTCGAATAATAGCGGCGGAGGTAGCACCTAATGAATCTTTTGAAATCACTGCTTCCCATTGCTGCCGTAGCCGCAGGATCATACTTCGGAGGCGGAACAGGAGCGGCCACAGGAGAGCGATTGGCTCAGTCGTTTCTCACGTCACAGGGAAGATCAAAAAGCAGTATGCCCTTTGGTGCTGCCCCTTCTATGCAGTCCCGAACTGCCGCTGAACTAGCAGCGGGTTCCCGGTCTGCAACGGCACAAGTTCAGATGAACCCTATCCAACAGGTTATGCAGACTGATCCCCGTATAGAAAGCGCGATGGTAAATCTGGTAAATAACGCCACCAATCAGCAAATAATTGATCTGTTCTCCAAGCACGGAAGTATTCAATTCACCGCGAAGGGCGGGCGTTCGCAGCCCATTTCGCAGACAAACGTACAGGTGTAGTTTATGGAAGAAGAGATGATCCCAGAGCCGGGTAGCATAGAGGCCAAAGACCCTCTCGCTACGGCCCCAGCAGGATACGGCTTGACTGTCGAGAATGAACGCTGGCCGTGGGGACAGCCCCCTCGTGAGGTCAATCCTGAAACTGCTCTCAAAGAGGCCATAGATTCTCTGGAAATACGCCAGACTCGTGACGAGATGATGAAGCTTCTCATGGTGGGTGCGTCTGTAGAAGCCCTAGTTGAGGGGTACATCTTCCAAGCCTTTCAGGAGGGCAGGTTTATGCCAGACGTGGGCTTGCTTATCAAGGGGCCACTTGCCATGTATATCGCAAATATGGCCGAAGAGAACAGCGTACCCTATCGCTTCTTTGAAAATGACGACGCCCTCACAGAAGAAGAAATGGACGACGATACTTTCTTTACAATGATGCAGGAGAATAACCCTGCGATGTTTGCGTACGTGGCGGACACCCTGAATGAGGGCATCAGAAAGGGCAATGCACCTCGCCCACAAAAGGAAGAAAATTTTATGAGTATGCAGGGTCAGGCGGAGGAATAGAGTATGGGCATCGGTATCGCACTAGCAACCGGACTGGTTCAAGGGTTTCATCAGAACATTCAAGAAGAAAAGGCGCGTCGTCAGGGTGAGCAGGAGAAGCTTGACAAGTACAAAGAACTTGTTATGAATGCTTCGCTTACTAGCAAGAACTTCAGCCAGACCAACGCTGACATGATCAATCAGATGATTGCCTCCGCACAGGGTAAGATAGATGGGCGTGAGCGTATCAACATCTTTGGTCAGCAGGGTGAGCGAGTGGATGTTGACTTCACTGACCTCGTGTCGAAACTTACCAGCACTACGAAAGAAGACGAGTACACTACCGATTTCTTTGGTATGACCATACCTGTGCCTGAAAAATATTCGGACTACGAGGGAACAAATCGTGGAGAGTCGATGCTCTACACGGCACTCAACGACTACAGACTAAAAAATCCGGGAGGAATGGAGACTCATTTTTCTGCTAATCCAGAAATGTTTGGGCCTGCACGGGAAGAGTTCGTAAATCTAGGCAAGGGAACTCTTCGGTATGCCTCCCAGAATAGTACAGGCGATACACCATTTACTGTAAACACGTCCGAACTTCCGGGCTATGACGATTACTTCAATGGATTTTTCCGAATTAGCAAGACGAAACAGTACGAGTCGCAGTGGGAAGCAGTTCAGGAATCTATGGCAGACAGGGGAGATGAGACTGTATCAAATCCTAATCTTGTGCCACTCTCCGGTTCTTTGTTTACAGACGCCCTAAATGAAGAGGGTGAGCCTGTAAAAACCAAACCTACAGACATGGTCCCTATGCTCTGGAATGAACTGGATGACATGGATGAAGACCGCTGGAACTCTATAGGACAGATAGCCTCACTTCAGGGGAAAAGTGCAACACACTTCATGTATGACTTCTCAGCAGGGTTCACTGACTTGCAGTCTTTTTCTGACGCGCTAGTAGTAGCAACAGACCTCGCAGCTTTGGGTGCAGCGAAGGGCAACAAGAGAACGTCGGAAGATATTCTGGAGCAGGGCAGGTATATAGCCACTAGTCCTCTCTTGAAGGATGACGTATTCAAGCAAGCAAACGTGTTCTTGGCATTTCAGCCGCTGTCTATGGGCCAGTCTGAAAAATCTATGATCGATGCAGGCATCATTCCACAAGTTACTGTGGGTAAGGGTGAGGCATTCAAGGCGCAGTTTGAAAACTTGGTCGGGATCACCTATGCCAAGTTCCAGACAAAGATGTCTGGCGTGACTGGTGCCCAGAATAAACTCACACGATATCGCGACATGGTTTCAAAGCTAGATGCTACAAAGGACTCTGTCCTAGAGGACATCGTACGTGTTGTATCGTCTATCTTTGGCGACACTGGTAAAATAGATCAGATTTCCAATATTATGGGTTTGAGTGAGGATGAGTATGAAGGCTCCAGCATTATTGGATTTATAGAAAGAGACCAGCAAATGCTGGCTGAACAGCGTGGTGAAAAGTATGATGCTTCGCAAAATATTTCCGCAACTGATGCCCTCGCCTATATTATTGCTGCTGATCTGGCCCGTGCAGAGGACGATCAGGGACGACTCTCTGATGCTGACATCCAGCGTAACCTAAACAAGATTAGGGGCTTCGGGGCTACGACAGTAAAGGGACAGCTTGCTGCGATTGATGAAGTTATTCGTACGATTGACAGTCAGAGCAGAAGCCTTTCTGTAGTTGATCGTATTTCTGAACGCGGCATGGCAACGGGCATCATAGGCCGGGATGACCGCCGCCTTTTGGCTGCGGACAAACAGGCCCGCAAGGCCCGTCAGATGTACCTCAATTCGACTGCAGGTATGAAGCCAGAGGAAGAGACCCAAGCCGCAGTGTCTGCAGAGATGCTTGCCAAAGAGTTTTCGACAGTCACCGTAAATGACGTGGGTTATTATCAGTTAGGACCAAATCAATTTGCTACTATGAATAAGGCCGGGGAAACTGCGGTTATAACTGAGGATGAATTTGATGCGGCAGTTCGGCAAGGTCGTAGTGCAACAACAACCCCAGCAGCCCCAGAGGCAGCAGCCCCAGAGGCAGCAGCCCCAGAGGCAGCAGCCCCAGAGGCAGCAGCCCCAGAGGCAGCAGCCCCGACAACAACGGCCCCAGCATCAGTAGTGGACATGTCCCTAAGAGCCGATGAAACAGGGAGTCCTGCAGGCGGTGCTGAAGTTGATCTAGGCACTAGGAATACACGAGATATTTTCAACGATGTCATTCCGCTTCGTAAGTTTGCAAACGCTGGAAAACAATTCAGCCCTTCATCTGATGCTACGATAGTTTCTTTCTACGACCTTACTAATTCGAACGGCACACCCCGAATGTTCAAGAAAGTATTCGATCAAAACAACAAGCTTATCGGCTATAGAGAGATGAAAACGTAATGCAGCCTGCTCCGATCAACACCACTGATGAGTCTCGTCCTGATCCTATGTTTGGCTTTAACCAGACCTTAGACTACAGCGGTAAAACCTATAATATCGCAGAACTTGCCCAGACAGATGTGCAGAGGCAGTACGGCGAGATGTTGGGTCCGTCCGATGAAGATATAGAGGCCAAGTTTCAGCAAATCATGTCCGCCACCTCTGCTGATGACTTAAAGCAGGCGGGTGTTGATGTCAAGATTGGCGATACATACATCACTCCGGAATACTTGAGTAAAATTCAGGGCACGAATAAAGAGTCACTTCTTTTTGCTGAGTACAAAAGGACTCAACAACGTAAGCAAGTAGGCGAGTTTCAGACTGCCGTTCCTTTTTCGGGACCAGAATACAAGGAAGTTGTTCTCCCCCAAGAATTGCGCGACTTGCCTGACGAGGTGGTAGAGCCTGTTGTAGACGCTATCAAGAACAGGCAGAACTTGGCCCGACTCTTTAAAAACGAGGAGTCCCCCCTGAATTATTTGGGGCGAGAACTTATCGTTAACAGCTACAAGACTGGTGATCTTGCAAAAGAAGCGGGACAAGTATTTAGGAACATTCCGGCTGATTTGGCACGACTTCCTACGTTTGTGGCTATGGCTACTAACGCAGCATACGCGGCGGCTGATGCCATAGAACTTCCCGGTTCACAAAACGGCATGGATACCTCTTATAACGAGCGTTTCTCGCAGACATTCAATGAGGGTATGCAGGGATGGGCAACCACTATACGTGGCTATGAGGGCGCTCTGAACAAGTCGGCTATTCTAGATTCCGCAACATCGACAATGAATCGGTGGTACAAGAAAAGCTTTATCAGGGAGTACGGAGAAGAGTTGTGGGAAGCCGCACATATGCAGCCCACATACGAAATGATAAATCCGGGCGATGAAAAGTACGACGACGCAATCGCCGCCCAAGAAAACGGAGTGGGCAAGGCGTACGTGGACGTGGCTCGTGATGAAAACGGCGACGTTGTGATGGAAGAGGTCGGCCTCGCTCCTGAACTCGTGTCAGACATGATTGACTTGGCGTACAATGAATTGGCAGGCAGCGAGAAGGCTATGGTCTTTGCAGCCTCTCAGCTTCCCCTGACACTGGGACTGACAGCACGAGCAACTAGGCGTGGCAATCAGATGGTACGAGAGGTAAACGCTGCACGTACTGCCAACCCATCGAAATATGTAGGCAAAAACGACTGGGAAGTTTACACAAGCATCGGACAAGAAAATGCGGATACAGGCGCGAACATACTAAGAAACAGGTTCACGCAGTTTGTCTTGGGCGTAGGAACGCTGGGCGTATTCGGGTTCAAGGGCAAGTCGGCTATGCACCGGGGCACTATGATGAACCAGCACCTAGATAACTTGATCAAGTTTGATGATCAGGCTGCTTCCTACACGAAGAGCATAGCAGACGATAAGAAGATTATAGGAAGCACTGCCTCTAGTGCTGATGAAGTAGCCGCTGCCACTTCACGTATAGAAAAAGCTGAAGACAATCTCAAGGCAGTGAAGGCAAGCCGGATAGCATACACGTTGAAGTCGGGAGGATCGAAGGGTTTATTTTCAGCGTTTAACAATCCCTACACTCGCAGCAATCTGGCAGATGATGTCATCATATCCGCAGCCGTAGGTTATACCCCGCAAGTTCTAAGCTGGGATAAGATCGGCATGAACGAAGACACAGCGCAAACTCTTTCTATGTTTGCTACGCCGATAGTTGCGCCTGTCATAGCTAGGGGCAGCTTGTTCGGAGTATCCAGTGTAGTTCGCAAATTCACGTCTGGAGTGACAGGAGATATTGCTTCTACGATGCAACACTCAGCCTTCATTCCCTACGTCACCACAGCAATCATTGCTAGGGGCGATGAGGCTGAACTGCGGCGTGTTATGAAAGAAGCAAATATCGCTATAACAGACGAGAACGTAGAGGCATTTCAAACTCTGTCTCAGGTGTACAAGTCTATGAAGCCTGAATATCAGGTTCGTATGACACAATCCTTAGAGCGTTACAACAACATGATGAGTAACGCAGAAGATACCATGCGTAATCTCAAGGCACAGGACGGAACTCCTACGCTCTCTGAGGATGAAATCATTGCGAACATGGACACTCTTCACCTGTCCCTCGCTCACGCCACGGGCATTGCACCCCTAATTGCTGTACAGGCTCGAAATGGAAGAACCCTAAGTGCTGACGATCTGCGTGATGCTGGCAAGTTCGATGCCTTGATGACTTCACTCGCCGCAGAAGAAGCAAACTATAAGGGGCTGGATACCCTGCTCACAACACTTCGGCAGAGCCTTGTCCAGAAGGCGGGCATCGATGTCGATTCGAATGAGCCTCTGCAGAATATGCTGGTAGAGTTGCAGAACCTTTCCATTACGGGAATGGAAAAGCTTAACGTCAAGAAGCAAGAAGCAGACAAGCTTGTTACAGCATACATGAACGAACTAGGCGAGGTGGATCAGGACACGCTAACCAGAATTGTGAATTTCCGCAGTATACTGACAAACGCTGACATCAATGATCCAGTGGCACAGGCTGCATTGACAGCACAGACTGCAGTAAAAATTCTTGAAAACGGAAGGCTGCAGGCCGTTGCTCTCGAAAGGTTCCGGAACACGCTGGAAAGTTCTGACGTTCTCAAAGAGGCGAACGTAATCGCTGACAGAATCTTTGACATATCAGACGGTGTTCGTCGAGCAGAGGTCACCAGAGGCTACAACAATGTGAGACTCTACGCGCAGGAAAAGGACATATCTATTGACCTATCCTCTGTAGCGGAAATGCTTATAGACAAGACGGACGAGTACGCCGGAAAGCCCTTCCTTAATTTCATGGCGGGGGCAGAGACATTCTTCAACACCTCTTCCGGCAGACAGGCTAGGAAGGCATTCGAGACTTCAGCGCAGAGAGGCTTGCAGCGCGACTTCGGAGAAGACTTGCCTTACGTATTTGACTTGGCAAGACAAGCAAATCCCAAAATCAAAAATCACACGGACTTGGCCCTATACTTATTGAATGAGTCAGACCCGGCTAGACGCTCTAATATAAATTACTTTATGGCGACAGTTGAAGAGACGGAGTACATCTATCGTGCGTTCCGTGATCATCAGGCCACTGCAAAGAATCAAGTGGTTTCCGATCTTGATGGATCATTCAAAGAGGCTGCAAATGACGCCTACGCTGCTGCTGATCCGTCCGGTGAACTACTGCGCCTAGCAAAACAAGCTAGGGCAAATCACGAGACACTCATAGGAGAGCCTACAGATAAAGGCAGATATGCCGGTCAAGTCTTGAGTGGTCGGAAACGTCGCGATGTAAAGTCTGCTGATCCCACAGAGGGAAAACACTACTATCCTATCCCAGCAGACAAGCCCATTGCTCCATTTGAAACAATAGCCCGTCTCGCTCGTCAGGCCGTCGAAGAAACAGAAGATGGAGCGAGGGGTGTAATCCTCAAGCAAATAGAGGATGAAAAGAATAGGATCATGTACTGGTATGGTGCCGGACACATGGACGACGGTGTAATCAAAGGGTATGGGTTTGACTTAGCAGATCAAAAACAACGAGTAGTCGCTGATACAATGCAGAGCCTTCTTCAGACTTTGATCGGCAGGGAGGTAGCTGACTCCGCACAGGTTATGCTCAACAGGGCTTTAGATACCACTGGTCCCATTGGGCTTGGTGCCCCCAGTCCCGTATCGAAGGCAGAGGCCATAACAAGACTTCGCAAGGATCAAGACTACGACTTTGACAGAGCAAACAAGATTCTTCAGGTTGAGCAGGCATTGACTGTAGTAACACGAAACGGCCCTGACGGTGCCCTCGACAACCGGCATCTGGCACTCAACGATGTGCGTGACCACTCTGTCACTATAGATGAATTGTTGGAGCATGATACTGTGACACGACAAACGTATCGTGAGACTCAGCAAAAATTGAATGACAATCAAAGCACTATACGTATCGCGGCACAGCAAGAAGTAGACAAGATGTCTAATACGCTCAAGGTGATGAGCAACTACGAGAACCTCGTAAACGATCCCCTGTCGTTCTTCAATACTGTGTTCGAAGAAGCTACACCGGACAGCATCAACAGACACGTCCAGCGTTTTGTAAATCAGAACATGGATGAGACAGAAGTCCGTGCCGCTATGTCTTATATGTACATGCGCGGCTTGGAGATAAAAGCCGGTAAGAAGACAGAGATTGTAGCAAACGATCCTACGCAGGTCTTGGGTGATGCGTCAGTCATCATACACTACGTAAACACTCCAAAGCACCAAGCTGTAATGCGGGCTGTTCTTGGGGATGAACACTACAAGGTAATGGAAGGCATAGCTGACTGGAGTGACTTCGCTATCGGCAATGGTATGGGCTTCAGGGCGAATCCTGCTTTGGCCGGTATGTCCGTAGAGAGTGTGTTCTCCCGCGTATTCAACTTGGCTCGTGGTATGGTCAGTCCGATTTACGTTGCAACAGAAGTCAGCGTACGCACCATGATGCAGCGTAATCAGTCTCTGATATCGTTGGCCTTGAATGATCGTGTAGCAGCCCGCATCATGGACAAGATGCTCAACAGGCCCAAAGAAATTACGCGGAAGGATTTGCAGCTATTCGGGCTGAGAATCCAGAACTACATCGCCAGCGACATTGTCAGAAATGGCGGAGAAGTTCCTACCCTCGAACAGATAATCGGCGAGGAAGCCGCCAAAGGTCAGAGTGAAATAGTGGAAGAAGACGACGCAAGAATAGAAGCAGAAAGACAAAAACAAATTGAGGCATTGAGTCCTGCAGAAACAATCTAGGAGAGAGTAAATGAAAACATATACCAACGGCCAACGCAAGGGCATGATGTACGGCGGGGCTGCAAAGCGTAAGCCTATGATGTACGGCGGCATGGCTACCACCAAAAAGAAAACCCGCAAGAAGGCTCAAGCGGGGGGCATGATGACTGCCACACAG
>Ga0181380_1001128_pt1 | contig 11782 bp, 7 predicted proteins | sample 3SPOviralmetaG_FD_130116 | JGI IMG/M metagenome (GOLD analysis project Ga0181380, IMG submission 130116) | Marine viral communities from the oligotrophic San Pedro Time Series (SPOT) site, San Pedro Channel, CA, USA - 3 SPOT_SRF_2009-08-19 | ecosystem: Environmental > Aquatic > Marine > Strait... | reverse complement strand
TCTATTTGTATTGGTAAGAGTACCGGTAGCGTTTATAGTTAATCTCATATCAGTTGATGCTTTAATCTTTATAGCTATTGTATCGGATGCGTCGAACGGGTTATAATCTGGACTTCCTTTGTTATATCTAAAGTATGGAAAGACTTGAAGGTATCTATTATTTGATAGTATGTTAGACGGCTTAATATTAATATTATTAAGTGTATAGTCAACCTTAGCTACTGGAAAAGTCGGGTTTTGAATTTGAAAGAATTTTTTAATGTTGGCTGTACCTACATTAACAAAGTCGGTTAAACTATCTGACGCAACTGTCACAAAACCTAAAAAACATAGTCCATCGATATTAGCAAGGTTTACAATATTTGTATAATCCACTTCAAATGTTAGATTATATAGGGTCATGCCTGTAACTGCACTCGGACCGCTTACATGATCAAGTAAATCGATAGTAAATATTGAAGCTGCAGCGCCATTATGCGCGTCTTTCTCGCCAGCGAACGGGCTGATTGTCTCCCCGGCTTTGATGATCGAGGTATTGACAAAACCGCTTCCACGGGAATATGTGCCAATTTCTTTTTCTGTAGTAGCGCCGGAATAAGTTATATCACCGATCGGGCTATAAACAGCTGTTGATGGTATCGTTTTAATAGCTAATTTACCATCTTGAATAGAAAGAGTATCGTCATCTACAACTACTTCTAGTTCCCCAGTTTCGGAGTTAGCTTGTAATGCTTTACCGTCTGAGAATTTAATCATATTACCGGTGATAATATCATCTCTTGCAACTAAGGTATTAGCTATAATAGTACCGGTATTACCTTCTAGATAAAATCCTTCAGTACCTGCTCCTATTACCCCGGTATCTGCATTATACGAACCGTCAAAGTTTTTACTCTGTATGGAGCCGGTAATAATAGCATTGGAAGATATAGATTGAGCGGTAATAATATTTGATGCTATCATCGATTCAGATGCTATAGTACCATTAGATATTTTTGCAGCTGTAATTGCATTAGCCGCTAATGTATCAGTCGTAATACTGTTCGCTGCTAATGTATCAGTTGTAATACTGTTTGCCGCTATCTGATCAGATGTAATACTATTCGCTGCTAACGTATCGGTCGTAATACTGTTTGCCGCTATCTGATCAGATGTAATACTATTAGCAACTACCTCATTGGCCGTAATTGCATTAGCAGCTATCTTATCAGATGTAATTGCATTAGTAGCTATCTTATCAGATGTAATTGCATTAGCAGCTATCTTATCAGCTGTAATTGCATTAGTAGCTATCTTATCAGATGTAATACTATTAGGGTATAAAAAGTTATCAACATTTGTCTTAAATGATGTTGGTGTACCGTCAATGGTTTTAATAACATGAATATTCACGTCGCCATCAATTACATCTTGCTGGGTTAGATTTGATACCTTTATTCCGATCGCCATATGAATATTTATTCAAAGTATTAAATATTATTACATATATGAGTAAGGTTTCTTTCAACTACACACAGGGCAACGCATTTACTATCCCAGACCCTAATAGCCCGACCATTGGCTCACTATTAAACTATGCAGGTTATTTCAATATAACTGACGATCTAGTGTATACCGGTCGTGAGTTTACGAAAAATTCTACTCTACTAACTAAGCAAGATAATATCCTGGGAAATTATATAACAGAGAGATATTTCTTTAATAGATCGACAAATTTAGATATAAAGCTAACATATTCGGAAGATGAATTAGCATTCCAGCCAAGCGAATATATAAATCAGAATTCTATTAATGAAAAGCTTCAAATGCTGAATACTAATTTTACAGATTTATATAACTTCTGCTTCGTAAGAGATAATAATCTACCAAAAAACTATACCAGTTATATTGGCGTTACCGGGGGTGATTACCTCACAAATACACCTATTGTTGATATACCAAATTTGAGTACATCGTCATTAACGTTGACAGGTGCTAGAGGCTTTGAAGTAGTTGGTATGAATTTAAATAGAATAGATGGAGAAGAATCTCCGAATGATTTCTTACTGATTTATTTTACAGCAGATACACTACATTTCTTTAAAGCTGATAATACAGATAGTCGCTCAAACCTAACATTTCTTTTATCAACAGATAAAGCGGATGGCCTATTCTCTCAGAAGTATCTTAATATTACTGATATTACCACTAATAATAAGGATTCATTATTTGTAACGGACTCCGATCGTAATCAGATCTATAGACTATATATTGATCCTATTATTAATGAGAGTAGACTTAACTCCTCTAATTTTAGTCTATTAAATACAGGTGGTATTAAATTGAATACAGGGGCTAGTGAATTCCTTTCAGGTTCAAATTTACTTTATTATTATGATGATGAGATTTTTACTTATAATGAAGGTACTAAGGATATAACAGTTCTAGACGATGACTTAGCATATCGAAGAAAATTTACAAATGGAGATCTAGCGAATAATCTTGTTTCTGATTTTGCTATAAATCCAATTGATAATAAGCTTTACATACTCTTAGATAATTTCAGTATATTAGAAATTGATAAGAGCTTTAAAGGCGAAGCATCACTTACAATTCCTGACAATATTTTCGAAGAAGGTGAAGTACCTAAGAGATTATTATTCTCAATTAATGATAGTAATGTCTATTATATGATTACATCAAAGAATGTATATAAGTATTTTAATACTAGTGATGATGATCTTATCGGTAGTTTTAAATGGTATAATGTAACTAATGCTACCCTAACAGGGGCAGATAATGAGATATTTGATGCTAAAATATTACTTGATAATGAAGATTATGATTCACTCTTTATATTCGATAAAAATATTACATATAACGGTGTAGATAAGTTGATGAGATTTTCAGAAGATAATAACTTATTAACTTGTTTAGAATCTACGGATTTTAAGATATTCGATAAAAATGATATCTTATTAAATGATCAATATTTTAATAATATAACCCTTAATAAGAGTTTTAAGAAATTATTGTTTAACCATGACAATTTAACAACATATATACAATCTCAATTTACATACCTATATAATACTAATAAGGATTTAATATATGACTCTAATCTAGTATTAGGTGAAAATATTAACATATCTAGAGATTATAATTTCTTCGTTGGTGTTAATGAAATAGTAACACCGCAAGCATTTAATAGATGTATACAAGAATTATACTCATATCAAAAGACTATTCTAGATACTCTTAAGAAACAAATTAAAAATTTGAAGTATCCTTATACGGAAGTTGTGACTTTTTAAACGTTTAAATTAAATATTAATATGGCTAACTTTACTGGGCAAAATATATGTAATACGTTTAACTCGATCTTAAACATTGGATCAAGCGGTGATATTCAATGCTGCTTACCTGCTTCCGGTCAAATTATTATAACTGACAGTATCGGTAATGACAGCGCACTATGCTTAGGGCGCCAAACGAATGGTATTACAGTAACAGGTAATATATGTACTACGAATAATATACAAGCAACAGGTACTATCACTTCGTCAAACACTATTCAAGGTAGTACTATATGCTCGACAGGCGCTATCAACTCGACAGGTGATTTATCTGTAAATGGTGGGTGCGTGACAGTCACCGGTACAGGTAATACATGCGTTAAAGGTACATTGAATGTTGATAGTACATTAACTGTTCAAGGTACTGCTACTGTTACTGGGGAGATAAGAAGCTGCGCTGATGTTGTTGCTTACTATACATCTGATTGCAATCTTAAGAGTAATCTTAATAAAATCTGCAATACTCAAAGTATTATAAACGGTCTATCTGGTTATTCATTCGATTGGAACGATAAATCAGATAAAGAAGGATCTGATTTAGGTTTAATGGCTCAGGACGTTCAGAAGGTACTACCTTCTATTGTTAAAGAAAGGGATAATGGTTATCTAGCAGTAGATTACATTAAGCTTATTCCCGTTCTTATCGAAGAGGTCAAGCGTCTTAGCGCTGAGGTAGAAGAGTTAAAGAGTATTAAATAAACAATAACATTCTAGCCAAACATTAACTTGGCTAGAAGTCCAGTTTGATACTTCAACTCTACCATTAGCGTCAGTCATTACCGTTACTACTCCACCTTGCTGTTTAGGAGTAACCGAGTCTCCGGTACGATCTGCCCCTGTCGTTAAACCTGTACTACCCCACCCGGAAGAGTTGCCACCGGCATATCCAACTAAATTATCTATGTCGCTTGTTGCAGCATTACCATCATTAGGATAGGATCCTTTTGTTCTAAAGAAAGTATTAGTACCGGTCCCGTTACTGCTATTTGCTACTAACCTTACGATAGCTCTGCGATTACCTACCCATGGTGAGAGATCGATTTCAGACATATATGTTGGATTACCGCTACCGTACATATAAGTCGGAGTGTCATTGTAAACTAATGGTAAAGCACCTGCATTCCGATCAGCAATACCACGTGTGGCGCCTGTATTAGGGGTATCACCAGCATAGTACCATCCACCAGCTTGATTTTGAACATCTCCGCCTGTAAACTTAATATTAGTAGCAGTTAAACTAGTAACTGAAATGTTATCCTCTAATTCTAATTTACCAGAACCATCAAATTGGAAATCATCAGATACCTTTAATCCGATCTCAGAGCTAGATAAATCTATACTTGCTGTCTGACCACCTGATGCATTAAGAGCAGATAATCCAGGACCGACATTCATACTAAACTGCTGAATATCGTCAGGCTTAGCTTTAATAATATATCGAGTTACTGCGTATGGTTGGATGTTGTTGTGTGATAGATCGCTGCCAGTTGATTTAGCGGTCATATCGGCGATATCAACGGTAGCAGTTGTAACATTCCTGTTTGAGGTAAGAACCTTAGGAGGGCTTTGATTAGCTGCATCATCGCTAGTAACACGCTTCGTAACTTGAATACCGTGTGTATGTGAAGGCATTTCATCACATGTTAGTTGATGTTTATATTCACCACCACTAGCACCTAACGCGAATGCACAGCTATCAGTACCATCGTTACCAGTACCTGCACCTACAGCGGCGCGTCCCTGTAAATTCGGTAAGTAGTAATTAACACCGCTATGAATGCCCCATGTATCGCCTAATATGGCTGATAACTCAGGGTAGTTTGTACCATCGAACGTCGTGCCATTACACTCTAACCATTTACCATCGGCTGGTAAAGCAGCACCGGCCCATGGTATAATAGTACCAACGGGTACGATATCACTGAATACCAGTGATGTACCATCCCCGGGAACAGCTTCTGCCCAATCTAGATTACCAGAACCGTCCGTCTGTAAAAAATAGTTTGGAGTCTCCGTTGCAGGGAAATCATAATTTATACCATTCAAACTAACAGTCTTACCACAACCGAGCGCACCGACTGTTAATTTATCTGTAACTGTAGCTAAAGGAGTATTAACATTAGTTGCAGCTGTTACACAATTAAATGTAAAGTTGTCAGAATTATTAATAACTCTATTATCGACTGAATTAGTAGCAAGACTACCATTACTAATACCACAGCATGTTACCTGGTCGCTTGTAATAGTATTACCAGCAATCTTATCGCATGTAATAGCGCTATTATCAATCTTATTAGTTGTTACAGCACAATCAGTAATGTTCGTCGTTTTAACTATATTAGGAGTTAGCAGATTAGATATTTGAATCTTCTTAGTAATACCACTATCACCTGAATTCTCACGGTTATTGACAATAATCTGATTTAGATTATTATTAACGGTAATTTCGTTTAATTCGGATATCTTAATATCGGTAGCCATACAATTATTTAATATTAGATAGCTGTTATTCTTTGATCACCTTCGGTGTTAATTCTAAGCGATGCACTTAAGCCGTATCCAGATGTGGGATATGAATATATAAAATCCGTTCCACTGTATACTGAATTAAAGCCATCTATTTCAGTATTATCAGTAGATGCACCAGAAGTAGAAACAGTATAAACATAATCAGTAGATTCAGGTGGTAGTAGATTCGTCTGATAGAATATAATAGATGGGTCATCAACCTCTATAGATGTAAATTGAGTATCTAATAAGCCGTTCGTCGCAACTATGCCTGATATTGTAGTTAATAACGATACATTGGTTGTAAATTCATCTAAATCTGTAGATAGAACGAATGATGTTGTATTCTGCGTGTATGTATTTGGTATATCGTCCCCTGTAATAGAAAACGCTATAGTATATACTGATTTATCCTTTCCTTGTAAGGTAAATCCTGATCCGCTTAATGCATCAAAGCCGTAAGTTGATACTGCTGAAGTCAAGGTAACTTCTGTTCTATTTAAATAGACTGCACTAGTGTCAATTTCCTCCGGATCAGTATTCAGGTACACTCCTTGATCAGAGGCAGCTGCCGTTAGGTTCTCGTAATAAGTTACAGGATATATTATATTTTCATCTGTCTCTAAATTGAAGAACGGTACTGCATCGCCATCGATTGTAAATAACTGTGTATTGATTACCTCGAGATTTCTATCGAGTATATTTTCAGCTGAAGTTAAAAATTCAATTTCATGAGTAGCTGATAGCGGCTTCTGCCCAGCTATCGGCTGATATAAAATATTAAAAGTAGCGGATAAAGAACTGGGAACCGATTGAGTTTGGAAATACGTATGGTTAATCGATGTAAACGGTAGACTGGTTGTTAGACTACCTTCAAATATCGCAGGTGTAAATGTTGTTGTATTACCGTCACCGTAATTAACATAAATACCCTGTACGCCAGGAAATGCAATTTCGTTCTGTATGTCAGATAGAGTAAAGGTAACTGTTGTATTACCTTGTATTACATATCTCGATGAAAATGCAGTATCTTCATCAACCGGTGAATAGCTTGATAGATTTACATTTAGAGAGTGTTTAGAACGTAAGTGTGCCATAATTATTGTTTTGAGTCGGGGTAGATGATAATGACTGTGTTAAGAAGTTATTTGCCAGTATACCGCTATTATAGAAATTTTGAGTAACGGTGAAATTGCTAGGATTGATAACAAAGTTTTGAATAATATTTAGCTCGTTCCCGACAATCTTAAATACCAATACATGGAAAAAATTAACGTTATTTAAATCAACAAAATCAGTTAGACTGAATAATAAATTTTGCTTACTGTTATAGTTTAATTTAACATCTTTAACCTGCACGATATTTGAACCTACTTCGAAAGTGAAGTTATCATTAAAAAAGCTTTCGTTTTGAGTTTGCGCTGTTACGAGATTAACTTCACGTTTTTTATCAATATCGTATTTAAAAATAGAGAAGTCAAAAAATCTCAAATTAATAGGTGACGTCACAGAAGGATCACTAGCTACTTTAATATATAAAACGTCATTACCTATTCTGGTTGGGTTACTGAAATTACTTATCTGTACTTGATTTTGATTTGTATTAATACCACCGTTATACTCTTTAACTCTCGATACGAACCCTGCCGGTTTAAATTCACCTGACGAGGTATATTCAATATTATCAATAATTAAATTATTCTGAGTCTTTATAAAGAGTGTACTTTTAAATACGTTTAAATCAACAAAAATATTACTACTCAATTCAGCGTATAGAGTTTGATTATATTTATACCTCGAAAAGATCGTATCGAACTCCACCGATATTGGCTCAATAGTATTTTTTAATATGTTAGATATATAGATAGGCTTTAATTTATCCTTTATACCTGATATAGTTTCCTTTTCAGGGTCGATAGGTAAATCTTCGATCTGAGTATTATTAAGACCTAAAGGCGATTCACTTACTGAGAAATTATTTAACTGTTTGTTAGGAAAATCTGTTTTATTAAATGTAAGATACTGATTACCGAAAATATCACCTGTTTCTTTTACCAAGCTACCTGATAAGTTAACTGATTCTAGACCTCTTAGCGGCTCGGTATTATTATAATTAAAGTTTTGCTGTTCTAAGCTCGAGTAAGCATAGAAGTTTTGATTGACACTGCTACTTTCGACAGATGATTTACCAAATGAAGATGAGTGATTCTTAAATTCCGTATTCATCAGAGAGAATAAAAACGGATTTACACGCGCACTGGCACCTACACCAGATATCTTACCATATCTATCCGGGTCAGGGAATATATAAGTCGTATCAGGTTCAACTTCGTCTGGTAGAAGTGTGGCGGTAAAGTCAGCTTCCATTCTTAGTATACCACGTTTAGATGGTGTGAAAAATAGACCTATCGATCTTTCGCTCTCAAAGCTATTACCCGGTATACTTAAAGTAGCTGGGTTATTGACATTTAGAAGATTTCTGTAAGGTGATTTAGCATCAAATAGTTTATCGTATGTATAATCACCAGTATTATTTGATGATAAGTAGTACATATCGACACCCATAAAATTTTCTATAAGTTCTGCATCTAGCAGATATTTTAAATCTTGTCGGTCGTTTGTATTAACGTATTCAGTAAAACTAGTTCTATCTAGAGTAGATATATCAGTAGTATCATATGTTACTAATAAACCAGGAATCTCTGACAGTGTGATACCTTGCTCATTAATAATATTATTAATAGTCTTCTCCGTATCAATAAAATAATCAGCACTTATTACATTTGTGTTTGATGTAAAGTAATCAAAACGGTTACCGGATATAGTATCATAAAATGTAGGGGATTTACCTGGGTCTAAATCGTAATAATCATTAAAGGTATCATACTCTCTCTCTGTTTCTATTTCAATATTCTTCAGAAACTCTCCTAGATTTTCCGGTATTGTTAGCTCGGGCGGAATATCATCACCGGAATATAAGTCAGTTAACTGATCTTTAATAAAGGTGCCTACTCCTCTCGTCGATCCTTTTCTCTTAATATAGCCTAGATTTTTTGTTACTTCATCGCGCTTACGTGCGAAGTATAGTGATATCTCCTTTATTTTTGACGTAAAGAAAGGTACAGCAATTGTCAACTGCTCGTTATTATTAAGGTCTATGTTATCGAAATATCGACGCTCTTCCTTTGTCGAGAATTTTAATTTAACTTCACTTAAGAATGTAATAAACTGTTCACGTATATCAGAGTTTATAGATGTCAGAGATATATTTGTTACATTTTCCCAGTTCTTGAGATACTGCTGATAAAGACCTAACTCGTTTATCTCCTTTGTTAAAATATCGCCAAAGTTTAAGAACTCTAAAAAAGAGAAAGGTGAGTTTAGATCTCTCTTTTCATCATCTAGAGTATTAGTTATACTGTTATAAACTAATATATTATTAAATTGATCGGCCATATAAAATATTTATTCAAATTTTAAGAGCCTGAGATAAGATTTAGATTAGTATATAAATTATGTGATATAATATTCTCCATCTCTCCCCACTTCCTTGAATAATCTTCATCTGATGTTAAAGATGTAATATATGTATTTTCTATATTATCAAAATCCACAAACTTTTGTAATAATGAACCTTCTGTAGTACCATCAAAGTCATAAAATTGATAATAGTCTGTTATATCTATACCTTCTACACCTCCTGGTAGAACTAAGCCCCAGCCCCAGGTGCTATTGTAGGTCGATAGCGGATATGTATTAATACCATTATACTCTACGTCAGATGCACTTAGTATATTAGTATTAATTAGAGAATATTCTTCACTAAATTTTTCTAGAGCTATAATATTTCGAGATTCAGGTCCGGTATGCAATATAGTAGTATCGACCGGTAATAGGTCGCCTTTATTTTTTCCAAATACAGTTTTATTAGTAAATCCTTTATCGTTAAAATTTAATTGATATTGATTAGTACCGCCTTTTTGTCTACTAATACCTACTGATAAAATATCAACTAACCGTTGTAAGGAAGGTGGAAAATGTTGATTGTATTCCTCGAATGTTATATTAAGCTCTTTTAACAGAGAGCCTAGTGATTTAAGATTACAAGTATCCGGGTCGGCTACATTCGAAACGAAGTTAGCTGTCTTTTCAAAATTCTTTATACCTAAAGTATCTGGAGATTGCTTATCTGTACCAACAATCTGACCTAAGAAATCATCGAACAACGCTGGTTTATTTTGAAGAACGTCTTGGAATCTAAGATCTTTAAAATTTTGAGCTTGGTTATTATTCTCGTTTATTTTGCGTGCATCAGACGTACCAGCTACAGGTAATATATCAAACGGTGTCGAGTATCCTGATAGTGATATATTAAGATCGTCATTTTGATATGTAAACCGTATGCGGTTATTAATACCTGTCTGATAAGAATATAAATATGCTTTAAGGTAACCACCTCCATCATTATCTAATAAATCACCGTAATTAATTGTAAATATTGCTGATTCAGATGGTACCACTGTGCCGTCACCTAATATTAAATCGAGGAATATAGATGATTCTTTAATCAAAATATTATTATTCTCATTCCAGGTAACTATAAAGTCTTCGCTAGAGACTGATTGCGTTACTAGTAATTCAATATCCTCTCCAGGTTTTTCGAAGCTTTTTCTCGGAGCTCCGCTTAAACTTCTAAACTTTGCAACAAAATATATATTCTGCTGCGCGAAATTAATTTTAGGTATCTGAAACGCACTTAAATTACTACCAAAGCCATCGATACCATTTGTTGTAAAATCTATATAATCATCGTTTGTTGTAGTTGTACTAGATATTGTAAATGTTAGATTACTAGGTGACATGTTGATGTATGACATGTCATTAGATTTTAAATCTAAATATCCACTCTCTGGGTCTTTAAAATTTTCTGTATTAAAAGACGCAAATATAATTGTATTATGGCTACCCATATCAATATTTATTACTACATTTAATCTTCGTAATAATAAAACTCAGATGTACCAGAAGTTCCAAGAAAAATAGAACCATCAACCGGCTCATTAAAGAATACATAATCGCTAACTGCAGTTACAAACCGCTTACCGTATATTTTATCATTATTTGTCGTAATACTATTGACAATAATAGGACCGTCGTTCTCTTCTGACTGTACGAACGCTGCGAATTTTTTTAATTGAATATAATTATCCGAATAATAATCATCTGGCTTTACAAAATTACTTTTGTTACCTGAAACTGATAAGTTTATACTATAACCACCATCGGCAGATACGCTAGGCCAGCTCTGATATGAATTATATCTCGTCACATGTAATGGGTTTTCAAAAGTAGAATTGAGAGCGCTATTACCTTCTTTGTATGTTAAAAATATTTTATCTGGTATGACGTTATACGCTTTTATAGTAGGTTGTTGCTCGCTTCTGTAGAAGTTAGTAGCGCTATCCACTGCTACTAATGTTATTTGATATTCCCCTGGGTATTTATAGTAATGTTCCGCAGTTAGATCAGAAGTTATTGTACCGTCTCCAAAATCGATAAAGTATCGGTAATTATCGACAAGCGGAGTAACGCTCAGGCCACTGTAATCAGTAAACCCTGACGTATCGCCAAAAAACGGATAAAATATTAATTTATCTTGCTCGTTAGTATAAGCAGATGTAACTTGTAGTAGGGTACTGCTCTCGGCATAATTTGGATTTAAAATACGTATAGGTAGATTGACCGCCGGTAACCCATCATACGATCTATCGAAATTATAAAATACACTGTCTGTATCAGTTACAGGCATTAGCTTTCAACCGTCTCCACTATAATTCTATCTTTAACACTACCATTCCACAAGAATGGAAACTTAAAGAATGGTAAGGTTACATTAGAGGATGAGCTACTTATATCAACATCTGTATAAACAGCATTGA
>Ga0181380_1001126_pt1 | contig 11794 bp, 13 predicted proteins | sample 3SPOviralmetaG_FD_130116 | JGI IMG/M metagenome (GOLD analysis project Ga0181380, IMG submission 130116) | Marine viral communities from the oligotrophic San Pedro Time Series (SPOT) site, San Pedro Channel, CA, USA - 3 SPOT_SRF_2009-08-19 | ecosystem: Environmental > Aquatic > Marine > Strait... | reverse complement strand
AAACCGAGCGGAAGTAGAGCATTTGTTTATGCTATATTCTTTTGGTGTGAGGCAATACGGCAGAAACCAGAGGAATTGACTTAATAATAAGTGTCTTGGAGAAATACTTACAAAACGACTGAAATAATTGAAATGGTGTAATAAATTGAAATACTTTTTTGGTTCATTCAGTATCCACAAACCAACTCCAAAACAACTCACAGTTTTCAACGAAAAACACACCAAAACACACCAAATACCAAAAACCACCAAAACACACCAAAACCACCAAAACCAAAACAAAATGCCGACTTACACCTACTCCGAAGACACCAAGCTCGCCGAGAAGTTCAAGACGGCCGTCTTTGAACTAATGGAGAGTGAAAAATACGGAATGGACGCCTACGACTTGGACTTCGACAACCGTCGTCCGTTCTGGGACGGCCAGAGGTTCACTATCGAACTCGATATTGTAGAAGCTCTTCGGAACGGCGACGCCGTCGGCGAATACGATACTGGCGAAGACGACGACGAAGCCGTCATTTGGAAGCGGGCCGCCGAGTTCTTCGACGAATTGACGGCTCTGTGTGTGAAACACGGAGCCGGTGAGCCAAAACCACAAGAATATCGTGGTGAATACGGCTACGGCTTCGGCCACGAGTTCGTAGTCGGTCACGGATCGTTCCGGGCCGAAGAAGTCGGCGACAGCACCGGTCGCGTGGAACTGGACTTCACCGAGCTCTGTAAGAAGAAGAAGAAGATTAAGCTCACTCCTCCGTCGTCGCCGTCCGAAACGACGTATGGTGGAATGACGCTGGACGAGCTCAAAGCCGACGCCGAGAAACACGGCTCTACGTTCTGTGGAGTTCACACTCTCGGAACTCCCCTCCACCAATAGAAAAAATAAGATAGAGACAAATATATAAAAAAAAAAAAGAAAAAAAATCCCCTTCCCTTTTTTTATTTAAAAAAAAATATTATATGTGTTTTTCAGTACAATTGTTTTATTGTGTGTGAAGACGAAGAAACGAAGACGCTTCTCTCTCCGGTGTCTCTCCGTCTTCTTGTTGTTTCTGTCTGTGTTGGCTGAATAGTCTTCCGTTCTTTTTCATAGTTTTGTATACGTTCTTTATTGTTTTTCCTTTTACAGCCGTACAAGCCTTATGTCCGTGAAGTTGAGCCTCTGGACTGTCGGACGTATACATTTCGGCGGCTTCGGCCTTTCCTCTCTTGGTTCTGTTTCCCATTACATACTTCGCCAGATTTTCGGCTTGTTCGTGTGAACGCCGTGTCTTTCCCTCAATCGGAACACACTTCTTCGCGTGAAGTCGTCCAATCATTAGAATAGCTCGGTTGTTCTTTCCAATACTGGTGAATTCGCATTTATTACAAGTGAAATAGTGAATGTGTGTGACGGAGTTGGAGTTAATGGCTCCCTTCGGCATTTTGTTTTTTTTGTCTTTTTTGGCTGTGAATTGTCTTACATTAGTTTCCAAAAATATCGATCAATTTGCTACACCATTTCAATTATTTTGACTGAATAGTAAGGCATTTTAATACGATACTTATTATTAAGTCACTATATCCAAATGTTTTTATCAATCACTTTGTAACAAACATATAGAGAATAAAACGAAGTATTGTTTTTTGTTGGTTGAAGTTCTCCTTTTTCATATTTATCATAATGTAGCTTTTTCGTTGGAAACACGAAGAAGAGTTCTTTTTCTTCAAATATCTCTTTGAAATACTTTGTAAAGATATTCAACGAATTCATAATAATTACAAATGGTTTATCAAGTCGTACGAGTTTTTTTAGAATATCTCTTTTAATATCTCCACTAAACGGAATATTACTCACGAGAATATCACATTCCTCTTCTTCTTTGTTTTCTTTCAAGAAGTCAATAGTTCTGTTTCCAATTACATTATAACCAAGTTCCGTCAAGAATGTTTTGGATTGTTCGTTCGAGTTCAAGAGACAAAATTCAAACAAAGTTTTATCCTTTGGAATAATATGTGAAACTTGTTCCCAAGAAATCTTTCGTGTATAATAATCGTCGTGAACGTTCCAGACAGAGCTATCTTTCAAGTTCGCCATTTTTGTTGTATACTATATTAGTATTTATTTCATTTCAATTAAACGGATAATATCTCTTTTATAAACGATTGTGGAACACGATATCGGTGTATTTTTTTTTCATTATGAATAGATTGTTTATGTGGAGAACCACCAGTAGAACATTTATGAACGGTATGTTCTTTATATACTACACCACTTTCTAATTCAGCTATATTAATCTGTGGTGTATGTTTGTACTTTTCTCGTAATGTTTTTGTATTCACACGAATAAGTTTACCATTAACACAAACAATCTTATTACTTCCCATTTTTACTCTATGTATTTTTTGATCTTTATTTGTCTCTTCATTATGAAACGTAATCATATTACCACACTCTCCATTACAAGTCTTCGGTTTGAAGTCTTTGATATTAGTCCAAAATCTCGTCGGCTTTTGATATCCCCAATCCGAATACATACAATAATCAATATCATAAAACGTATTGTATTGTGGATATTTTTCTTCTATATAATGTTTCATTTTTCCAGTCTTCGGATTTTCCAATATCCATTTTTTTGGTTCAAAGTATTCAAGTATCTCAAAACATTTATCAACCATAGGTTTTCCAAGTGTTTCAATATCGTTTTGTAAAAATTCTTTTGTTACCACTTTATCACCAGACGCCTTTGTCTTTCTTCCAATCCAGCTATTTCGTAGATTACTCCACCACAAACAAACTGGTGATAAAGTTATTAATTCAAAATGGCCTTTTGGATAAATCGTATAATCCCACGTCATTATATCTTCTTGGATATGTGTTTGACTTTTGTAATCCGTTTTAAACGGACAACCAGCCCCCAAGTCTCTATCTAACGAGACAACATTATAACCGAGCTTATGTGATACTTTTCCAAAAGAATGAGTTCCAGAAAAGAGTTCTAAATGATACATTTTAGTTTCCATATATACTTGTACGAGGTTTTAAACAATTCAATTTTACGAAAACTATTTTCCTATATATTTTTTTACAAACGAATGAGCTGAATTAAAAGATAATCCTTTTCTTTCCAACGCCTTCATAGCTTTAATGTGTTTTGAAGAATGGTGTTTTTTATGTTCTGAATATTTGTCTCTTGGCTTCATAGTTTTCTTTGCTTTCGTTTTCTTCATTCCTCCGGTATGGTACGGCATTATAGTTTATAATGAGATTATTTTTTTTCCTTTTTCATAGAACCTTTACTCTTGTTGTAAGCCGCTTTCAGCTTCGGGCTCTTCAACGCTTCGTTGTATTTCATTCCTTCTTTTTTCGCAAATGCTTTCACAAAACTTATCCACGAGTTCGCCATTTAAACTAAAATGAGATAATATTATTTTCATTTTTTTGGTTAAATCCTTAACGTCTTGTTTCAACTTATCGTTCTTTAATCGTAAGTTTAATATCTCCATATCACGCTCGTCGTCTTCTACTTCTGTTTCTGAACTCGAATAATCGTCTGAATTTGGTATCCAGTCTTCGTCGCTACTTTCAGTATCACTCATTTACTATTTCATTTTATTTTTTTTATTCTGTTTTTTTACGATTTTTAGAACTGGTTTACCAAAAAATATTTGGTGTTGTTTCTTTGGTTTTTTCTTTTTTTCTTCTCTTTTTTCTCGCCTTCTCATATATTCTAAATCTTCGGCCGCACTATCCATATAATATGTACTCGGAAAATAATTAAAAATATTTTATCCACATTAATAAAATGGATAAAATATTAAACAGTTACAAAGGCTCTGAATTAAGAAAACTCTGTGTGGATCACAACAAACAATTAAAAAAATTAACGAAGACATATACGAAAGAAAGTCGTGAAGCGGTTTTAGAAGAAAATGGTATTGAAACTATCGGTGTTAAAAAAGCGGGCTTGATTGAGAGTATGCTTGGAAAAGAAAAGTTTTTTAGTCATATTGAAAAAAAAATAAAAAAGAAAGAAGTTAAAGTTGAAGAAGAATAAACTTTATTATATATATATGAGTAGATTAAAATTCAAAGGTAATGAAGTTGAGTTTAAAGACGACGACTACGAGACTCATTCTGAAATATTAAAAGATTTATTACCATTTATTAAAAATTACAATATTATTTATGATCCATTTTATTGTAATGGAACGATAATTGAAGAATGGAAAAAATTAAATAAGATTTGTATTAATGAAAAAAAAGACGCTTTCAATAGAGAACATCCAAAAGAATATGATTTAATTTTTTCCAATATTCCATTCAGTAAAAAAAAGAAATGTTTTGAATTATTTTTTAGTTTAGATAAACCATTTATCGTACTAACTACAATTGATAGTTTAGGTTCTAAATGGATAAAAAAATATTTTGATAAACTACAATTCATTATTCCAAATGGAAGATATAGTTTTATTAAAAATGGTGAAAAAACAAAATCTTCTTGGTTTGATACTTGTTTTATTTGTTATGGATTAGAACTTGAAAAAGATATAATTAAAGTTGGAGAAGATTGAAAAAGTGTAAGTGAGCCACGAGAGCCGAGTTCACCGTAATATTGCTGTTTAACATTACCGTAAATTTCTGACTTGATAAGTCAATATATTCGGTAAACGATAAACCAGCCAAGAAACCTTGATTGACTGAAAGTTTAGAATGTGAAACAAGATTGTGTCCGCCGTCGTATGGCTGGTCGGCTAACGCTTCTAAACCACGACGAATAATCTCGTCTCTGTTTTCCAATCTATATGTTATATACTTATTTGTACTATCGTTAAATAAGTATTCCACACTTTCTAAACCATTAAATTGTTCCAATCGGTAGCTGTTCGCCGTATTGGAATTATCGTTGGCCTGCTCGATAAAGTTCATAATTACGCCATTACAACGTGAAGCTGGAACACGAGCCGAGATCGTGGCTTGTGCCGAGTTGATAGCCGACTTAACAGACACAACAGAGTTCATCATCATTACGCCTTGTGAGCCGTCGTCTGGAACTGTAATATAACGGAGACGAACATTCGTAAGAGTATACGTTTGTGTTCCGTCACCACCAAGTCCAAAAAGTACTCTGTTATTTCTTGCTAAATTAACTTGAACTTTTATCTCTCCGTTTTTCTCAAAAGAATAATCGTCACCAACCATTCTGTTTAAGGCAAAACTCGGCTTGATACTGAATTTCGCTGGACGAGTGAGAACACCAGCCGCTCCACCAGCCGTGGTTCTACGTTGGCGTTCTAACTGAACGACGTATTTACCAGCGTCTTCTGTCGCTTGACGGCCTTCGGCTTGGTCGGCTAATGTAAAACAATCGTTTACGTCTTTGGTCGCCGACATAAGTGATGCTACATATCTCGGATAATCTTGTAAAAGTTCAACTTGTTGTCCTTTCGCCGAAGTTGAAACACTTTCAATAACGGCGTGAAAACCAACTCTATTATCAATCTTAATATCGTTCGTTAAAGCCAAATCGGCACCAGCAAGTTTTACTGAAATGTCGGCTTCCAAAGTCATAGAGTTTTTTAAATATTTTCTACCTTGTGAGAAAATGCTAAAATCAATCTGGTTGAATTCCTTAAAACCATTTTGATTATCGTTGGTAGGCACGGCTTCGTGATATAAAATAGCACTCATATATTATATCAAAATACAAAAAAATTATCAAAAATGTTTATTTATTTAAACTTGTCTCACTTGTTCGTAGTAAATGATATGGTGTCCGGTAAGATTAGCACTTCCTTCCAGTTCAAGTTGTAATGCTTGTTGAACTGGTTTAAACGGAACTGGAAAGGCAATCATTCTACATTCTACACCACTCACCGCTCTTAAACCATTTCTCGCCACGCCATTTTTACGACTATCGGCGTTGAACTGACGCTGTAAGATTGATTTGAGTTTTTGAGCGTTATTCAAGTACACTTTTGAAATCATATCGTAATGGATTGGACTATCCATAACAACTGGTCTATCCGTAACTTCTTTGTTATCAATCGTAATACGATATTGTGTAAGATTAGGCTGTGAAGAACGGAGAACCGCTTTGGCCGCTACTTGTGCTGCTGTTAAACCTTGAACTGCTCCACGAAAATCAGCCGCAGCGTCGCCGAAAAACATAACATAAACATTCTTGACGGCTGGTGGAATATAATAAACTCTCTGGAAAGAAGAAGAAGGTGAAAAGTTATCTTCTTCTGATAAAAACGTTGAATAAGCTAATGAAGACGGAGCTTGTTCGCCACTATTATTAACATAAGCAACTAACTCAATTCTCTCAAAATCAAGAGTTTGTCTGACTAAATTCGCTGGATCGCAAAATGTAATTGTTGGAGCTGAACCAGCACCACCGCCAGTTCCTCTCACTTCTCTCGCATTCGCCAGAGCAGCCGAGTTTACATTTCCGCTTAAAGTAAGTCTAACACGGAAACCAGAAGCCGCTCCAACAGCCGCAGCTACTTTCTCAACATTAATTACTCGGAGCTGTTGGTCTCTATTCACATAAGCACCAACGTCGGCCGCATTATCCGAAGAACGAACTCGTAAAGGCTGGCCTATATAGTATGGAATTTTCTCGTCGCTTCTAAACACAACATTAGATAAGAGAGTATTAATCTGTGTACCAGCACCAGCGGAAATCAATCCACCGGGCGCTCCTGCTAATGTATCAAAAAGATTTCCAGCAAATCCGTCGGCGGCTACGTGTCCGCTTTTGTTCTGCATCACACCTGCTCCTAAATCTTCACGAAGAATAGCGTCCGTATCTGAAACAAGACGATCAAAATTCATTTCTAAATGAAGTCTTGTATTTCCCATTCTATCAGTATCGTAAGCTTCCGTTTTACATACATTCATTAAGTTTTTGAGCGGAATAACAATCTCTTGTGATTTACCGCCTTGTGAAACTTTACCAGCGTCTTTTTGAATTTCATTAACGTTCTGAACCGGACACAATTGAGTTCTCTGATAATCCAAAAGTTTATTAACTTGTCCGTCAATATCAGCAACGTCTCTGTTATAACACGCTAACGTGTTTTTTAAAACGTCAACGTGACGAATATCTTCTAATTTTCCTTTTATCTGTGAAGACATAAAAACATTTCTTACAAGAGCAGCTGTATCTGGAATAACTAACTGTGGATTAGCTCCGTCAAAACGATTGTAACCAACACACGGATTAGTAATGTCGTCGGCTGTTCCACCAGTCACCGTAACTTCTGGTTTTAAAACAATAGAGACATAACTATTAGCTAAATTTAAATTACCAAGTCCAGGTGGAATATCAAAGTCCACATTATTTTTGGTTCCGCTCTGGTCGAATGAAGTTTGGTTGCTTTGTATTTTAACAATCTGATCCATTTATAATAAAAATATATAATAATTTTATGTTTTTTTCGTTAAACTCCAACTTGGACGCCAAAACCTACGCCAGGCGCATTCACGGTTTTTGGAATAATTGCTTGATCGTGGTGTGGCTTAATAAACAAGCCCGCTATCATACCGCCCAAGCCGAGAAGTCCAGTTAAAACGTCACCAGCAATATCAGCTCCACCAGTAGCAGCGTCCGCTCCCTCTGCTACCTTCGTAGCTTTATTAATATCGCCTAATACTTTTGAACCTTTTTCTACGTCGTCGGCTACTTTCGCTGTGTCGTCAACAACGTTGGCTGCTTTAACAGTATCATTCACGTCACCACTCGCATTTAAAGCAGCGTCTTTGGCTGGTTGAGCATCCATATTGACGGCTGTTCTAAATGGATTGGATTGTGGAAAAGCAACTGGATTTGTTCCTATTCTCGCTCCACCGTCGGCTGCTTGTAATATATCACCACTATCACCTAATATACCAGTACGAGAAGCACCTAATTCTTCGTCTGGAACGGCCGGAGCAGCACCACCAGTAGCAGGTGTAGGTGGTTTTGGAATTACTTGTGTCGGCCCAGACGCTACACGTCCCGGAGCGTCGTCAAAAAAAGTAAAAATTCCAGGTGGTTTTGGAGCGGTGTCTACGGCAGCTGGAAGAGCGTCGGCGGCTGCTGAACGAGCAGCTGTTCCAGCCGATTGAAGGGCGTCCGTAGCCGATTGAACGGCTTGTTGAGCCGTACCAGTCACTTTATCAATCGCTCCACGAAGAAGAGCACCTGCTAATTGTTCTGGCGTATCAGCTTCATCAAGAGCTTCTTGTGTTGCTGGTGAACCAAACTTACTACCAACCGCCTTAAATCCCTTTTTAATTAATCCTTTTGAACCTTCCGTAGCAAAACCACCAGAAATACCTTCTAACGCAACTTTTCCAGTTTCTTTAAAATGGTTTACTTGGTCGTAAAATTCTGTTGGAAGATTTGGTAATTCTGATACTTCGTTTGCTCGTGCTAAATTATTCGCTAATGCTTGGTAATCACTTTGATCCATATATTATAGATTAACATTAAATTCTTCTCATTAATTTTGATAAATCTCGCCTACTTAATCCTAATAATGGATCTGTTGGTTTAGGCGGTGGTGGTGGTGGCGTTGGTTCTACAATAGTATTCATTACTTTTGGTTCTTGTACTTTTTCAACTCTTTGTGGTGGTGTATCTGGACGCTTCGGTGGTAAACCTTGAACTTCTTTTAATTTCTTAATTTCCGCTCTTAAATTATCTAACTCTTTTTTATATGATAAATTATCCTCTTGGATTTTCTTTTGTTGGTGCTTCTTCTCCATCTTTTCCAACAACTTCTCGTCTAACTCACCAGCTTTCTCGGCTGCTTCCAACGCCTTCAACTGTTTTTTCTTTCGTCTGGTTTCTATCGACTTCGCTCTTCCAGCTTCTAAATTACGCTTTCTGGTTTCTATTTGTTCTGCTGTTAATTGTTTCCTTGGTTTTTTCACGACTTTAACTTTTGTCTCCTTCTTCACAACTACATTCTCTTTTACTTCTTCTGGAACTTCTTGTACTTCTTTAACTTCTTCTTGTGGTGTGTCTTCTACTCCTTCTAAATCATTATGTAATTTCTCATAAGCGTCGTTCAAGAATATCTGATTTTGTTTCTTTTTCGGCATTCTATATACTACAAATATTATATATTATACAAATTTTACACAAATACTAAATTATAATAAAAAGTGTTAAAATGTGTTTTTTTGTAGTGTTTTTAGAAAGTATTTTATATAAAAATTATTTTTTAAAAAATGAAATATGGATATATAGAATATATATTATATAGAAGAGTCTTGGATTTTGAGAGAAAATATATCACTTTTTTACAAAAAAAACACACTTTATTCTAATGGCTCGTTCCTTTCCTTAAAATAAACAAAATGTTCTGATAGCATATTAGTTCTCTTCTTATAACAGTCATAGAAAATATCATTAGCACGAAGTTTTTCAACTATCTTTTTTTTACAGAATTCCGTTCGTTTATCATTATTAGATAATGTTCCCCAAAAGTCGCTCTGTTGGAAAAGATAAAATATATCTTTGGTTTTTACTTTATCATTCTTATTATCCGTCTTTTCATAAAATTTATTGAACCAATTAAACATTTCGTCGTTTTGACTTAAATAATCTTCACTTTCTTCTTTCGCATTTTGACTAACATATACACATTCGTCCACATTATTATCAATAATATACTTGATAAAAGCGTACTTGTATTTATCCTTGAATTCCTTTGTTTTATAATACGGATTACCTTTCGCATAATTTTTACGTTCTGAACGATCATCACTTACAAATGTTATTTTGAACGGAACAACAACCATTCTTCTTTTCATAGCTTCGTCACAACTCGCTCCTTTCAACGCTGGTTTTGAATTACATTCCGCAATATTAATCATTCGTAGTTTTATTTCCGCTTCATTTCTGTAAAGTTTTCTTCCTACTTCTGTTTCATTATCACATAATCTTTTAATATTCGCTACTCGGTATGGTTCAGCGTCGTCTGGTTCGGCATAAATAGCAACTCGTTTCAAGTGTAAATTAGCAAAGAACGGATTAGCGGTTTGTACTGTTTTATCCGTAAGAATACCATTATGAGCTTTAATAAAATAATTACCAAGAGCGGATTGTAAAAGTTCAGTAATTAATGATTTTCCGTTCGCTCCACCGCCAGTAAATACAATAAATTTATTACAATTCTGTCCTTTTAAGCAATTGTATAATACACTCAATAATGTTCGTCTATCTTCTTCGTTCGGCATAATACTTTCAATAATTTCTTTAATTTTCTCCATTTCTTCTGGCGTTGGTTCTTTCCAATCATAACCAGCATTTATCGTCACAAAGTCTTTCTTTTGAATTGTATATTTCTTACCAGTCTTAATATGTAATCCGTGATTTTTGAAACACAGAACTTCTGGAAGATTATCGTCCATAGTATTCTCTTCTTTTTCAAACAAATCTCTAATCATAGCAGTCACATTATTAATTTTATTAGCACAACAAGCCGCGTCACAGAGTTTATAAACCGCTTTCCGTTTTTTCTCCAAGACTTTCAGTTGTTCTTTCCCTTCTTTTTCGTACTGTTTTTTTTGCTGTTCCGTTTCAAAATCGTCTTCTAATTCTTCATTTAGTTCTTGTGTGTATCTCTTAATTTTGTCGTCCAATACACGAAGCCGAGCGTCAAAAATCGGATAAAGAGTTCTATACAAAAGTTTACCGACTGCTTGACGAGCTTTGTATTCAATCCATATTTTTTGGTTTTCGTCGTATTTATAAACATAAGAAAAATCGTCTTCAATAGATCTGTAATCGTCCATTTTCAAACTCCAAAACAATTCCGCCATTTTCATATCTGGAAGAACGTCATACTCATTATATTTCGCTTTAATGTTGCTGAACTGGATCGGATTACTTTCGTAAGCATACATACACACTTTTCCAAAACCGATATTATGGCGTGTATCGCTTTTCAGTTTTTCAACAATTTCTTCTTTACTCGAATATTTTTCGCCTGCTTTTTTGGAATAAAAATCACATACGTCTACACTATTCGTGTGATTATATAAAGCAAACATTAATTTGTACCAACTATCATACTCTCGCCAATATCTTACCGAAACCAAATCCGCCAATTCTTTTTCTTCGGCGTTCAAATAATCTTCAACTTTGAAGAATGTAGAATTCTGCTGAATTGCTGGTGGTAGTGGTTTATCGGCGATAAGTTTAATTCCCTTTGGTTTTTTGAATTTATCTGGAAGCGGAAAAATGGAAGCAGTCGGTAATTTATTTTTTAGAATATCATAAGAACAAGAAATATCGGCGTCACGCCTTTCATAAACGAAATCGTAACAAAAATCAACACCAGTAAAAAAACCTTTATCATAATCATTCGTATTAAATGTTGCTTGACTACCTTTGGCTGTTCCCATAAGTTTTTTATCTTTTTTATCTTTTGATCTCCATAAGTGTGGCTCACCACGACGCACACTCAAAGTTTTTGCTTCGTCGCCAAAAACACCAAGAAACTTCTTCCTATCAGACTTCGCATCCAAATCGTAAACCATATATCCACTTTTTTGTAAATTCACCATTAAAAAATTCCAATTTGTTTTGGCTGGATCGTGAGTAGTTCTAATGTTTTCTTCCATACAGCGTTCATAACTCCATTTATTCCAACCTTTTTTTCGTCCTACAACTTTTTTGGCTTCACTCATATTGTCTGGATTCCACGTAATATTAACAATAATATAAGGTATTTTGTAATGATTTAAAAAATCCGTTAGTTTAATATTCAAATGTAAAGTTTTCGTAATCGTTTGTGCCTCCTCCATCATTTT
>Ga0181380_1001125_pt1 | contig 11799 bp, 18 predicted proteins | sample 3SPOviralmetaG_FD_130116 | JGI IMG/M metagenome (GOLD analysis project Ga0181380, IMG submission 130116) | Marine viral communities from the oligotrophic San Pedro Time Series (SPOT) site, San Pedro Channel, CA, USA - 3 SPOT_SRF_2009-08-19 | ecosystem: Environmental > Aquatic > Marine > Strait... | reverse complement strand
GATGTCGCCAAACTTTTCCTGTGAAATTCCAAATTGTTCAGCAGCAAACGCGCCACGCTGAAACGCTTCAACCGTTAGCCCTGCTGTGTCAGATAGGTTTTTGAGTTCTTTAATAGATTTGAGTGAATTGCTGACAATTGCCGCACCTGCGACAGCCATAGCGCCAGCCGTTGCCGATCCCCATTTAGCAAATTTATTGGCGTTTTCTTCAAGCGTTTTGCCAAGTTTCTTGATGTCCTTTTGCATGGCCTTAGTGCCACGATCTACTTTTTTGACGCCCTGATCAAATTCTTTTGTAGTGCTGCTGATTTTTACACTGATTTCACCGACTTCACTCATAGCATTTTATGACCTTTCGCTCGTAGTTGTGCTGCGCGTTTCTCTAAATGTTTTGTTTGTTCGTGTGACAAAGCGCCTGATGACTCGGGGATACTTTCTTCTAAACATCTAAAATATATTGATGCCTCATCTGGCGTTAATTTCCAGAACTCAGAAGGGATTACTTTTTCTGTCCTTACGACTAGTATTTCGTAAAAGTCTCGGACTAAGTTTCTGTCTTTTGCGTTTTTGCTGTCGCTGGTTCTGTCAGAATCTTTTTTTTAGATGAGCCGCTTGGCTGATAAGCAAGTATCAACTGGCTAACGATTGCCATATAGCCCTGCTTACCGCCCTCACTGCTAAACATTTCATTGTAAATCTTGTCAATGTCTGGCGTAAAGCCAGCCTCTAATAGATTAAGAAATACAAACTTGGCCATTGTGGTTAAGTCTGGTACAGGATTAGCTTTCGCCATTTCGATTGCTAATTCTTCCCAATGAACGTGCTTTCTAACTCTGTCGATGAGGTCAAACGTGATCCGCAAATCACGTACCTCATCTTCATATTTTAGCTCTAATGTAGTCCGTACTGAGTTACTAAAATTCATCTACTATGTGCCTGCTGTGTAGGTAATAGCGCCTGATGATAATAATGTTGCGCTGAACTCTGTGCGCTCGTTAGCGTCACCGCCAAAAGTTAGCTCACTAATTAAAGCGTCAAAGGTTAAATTTGACTCAGTTGTGCCACCATCATCGCCCAAGTCCACAACGCAATTAACCATTTGAGTGGACTCAAATAATGTATCGAGCAAAGCATAATCTTTAACTGGGCCACTAACTGATAGGTCGAGCGATTTTAAACCGCCTTTTGCTAGTAATTCACGAAAGCCAGATGATTGATCATCTGTTACATCAATTGGTGCGTTAGCCAATGAAAAATCTTTAGTTACAACGCCAACCAATGTTTGACCGCCAATTGTCATTGTAATATCGCGGTTTAATAAACCTTTACCTGCTGCCATGACTTATTTACTCCTAAATAGATTCATAGTAAAAAACATATTCTTGAACGCAGTAGCGCGTCAAATTATCTGGGCTAGTTGTGTATTGCCTGAATCTTTCTTTAATTGTTCCGACTTTATAACTAGCTGTGTCTGGCATTTCCCAATTGTTTAATGCCTCTGTAACATTATCCGCTAAGGCTGCTAATTCACTAAATCCGCGATACCTAGAATAAGCTGTAACTTGGATTATAGCAGAAAACGAATTTTCTGTATCGGTGTCATCGTTATTGGTTTCCACTATTCTCAAAACGCAGTAGGGATATGCCTCTGTATCTTGTGGCACGTGGTCATAAACTGCTTCCGATACTTGCGCTCGTAGCCTTTGATAAAAAGATGAGAGTATTTCATTCATAGTTTAATCTTCTTTATCTGGTTGGCAATGTTGGCTTTTAATTTTTTCTTGTTTTTACGTATAGCAGGTCTTAAAAATGGTCTATCTTTAACTAACTCTAAATATGCCGCATAATCTAAATCACTATAAACATATGCCGCCAACGAGTTCATTATATGGCTTATAAATATACTGCCTACTAATCGGCCTTTGTCGGTGTTTGGCGCTTCGCCTTTTCTACTTGCTATGTGATACTTGCCACCTTTGCGCTCGTATCGCTTGCCTTTCGATTGCTTGTTTATGCTGAGTATTGCTGTGCGTTGCACCTGTACAGCCGTATCAAATACGCCTTTGTGAGTTGCCTCATGCACTTTGCGCTCGAATTTGCCCATGTTTTTGAGCAAGTCTCTTATACCTTCCACTTTTGCGCTCATGTTGCCACACTTCTCTCGGCTAATACATCAATCCAAATATCAACGCCCACTACTGATGTGACTGATCTAATATTATAGTACTCGGCATTGTACAAAATCCGCATTGACTCGTTTATGCCATCTATATGTTTAAAGCTAAACTTGAGCATTTTGTCAGTGTTCAATTGGTCATCTTTTGTAGATTGTGTTCCGTCCATAGGGCTTACAAATCCCTCTACAGCAACAACCTTGCACCAGTTTGTGGTGTATCCACCTTGCTCATCTGGTAGCTCTATTAGCCTTTCAAAATCCCACGTTTGGGTAAAGTCTGCAAACGTTTCCTCAATGAATTTTGTTGATAACCGCTTGAATGTGTCTCTGGTTGGCATGACTAAATCCGTATTGACCTAATCTTTCCTGAGCCTTGCAATAAAGCATCTAAAAATTGATCAACGCTTTTCATCTGTACTGTTTTGTATGTGCCACCTGAAAAATAGCTAACTGACAAATCGCCTATAGATTCTGATTGTATGTTTTGATTAGTTGCTGATGGTGTAATTTCGACACCATTATTAATAAGTATCGCCAGTTCCATCTGTGCGCGTTTCAGCTCTATAGGTATGCTGTTAGAGTCTGTTTGATAGGAATCAATCCAAACGTCAAATCTAGGCCACTGTAATGGCTGTTCACCGCTGACCTTTGTGCCTTTGAACTTGTCTCTGCAAGACTCTAAAAAATCCATTGCATTGAGCAATTGTGCCTCTCTAGATTGCAGTGTTTCGCCAACAGTGTCGCCTCTGCTTGTGGCGTATTCTGTGTATTCTGCATCAGTCACATAGCTATTTGCATTTGCGATAATTGAACCATTTTCTATAATCAAAGGCATTTGACAGTCCTATGTTGTGCAGTAATTGGCTTATTCTGTATTGTTGGGATGTGGACAGAATTATTTTTTAACTTGCTTTTTTACCGCTTTCGGCTTGGCTTTTTGCTTGGCTTTCGGTTCGGCTTTTTCTTTCCATACTTCATGGCGTTTATCATCATAATCACTTTCGTTAATTACTATATACGAGTCACCCTGTACGATTTTGATTGTTTTTAAGTTCATTTTTAAACCCTCAAAGACTGCCCCACAAAATCTGTGAGGCAATCCCCAGTTTATTAACCTAACAGCAGTGCTGTGTGCGCTGATTTGAAGTTTTTAACACCCCAAGCAGCTGACACTTCGTACTGAACTTGTCTGTATTGCTTATAAAGAGCAACCTCAAACGAAATGCCAGAACGTGGGTCTGTAACAATAGTCACATCTTCAGCCTGATCGCCTTCCTCTGGTCGTACAGGTGCGCGTGTAGCTAATACAATCGCAGAACGACTAAATGCCATGTTACGTGCTGATGCGCCTAACACAGTGATGGCTGCGTTGTTTGATGGCGCTACTAACAAGCCTTCGCCACCAATAGTGATGTTTCCACTATTGAGCGCTGAAGTCACAACATATTTATTAGTATCGCCTGCAATAGTGATAATGTCACCTGCCGCAATGCCACCGCTACCAGTATCAACAGGAATTACTGTGTCACCGACTGACGGTGTACCATCAATTAAATAGCCTGTGCCTGCGCCTGCTGCGCTAGTTACTACTTGTGCGGATTCACGGATTGAGAAATCATGCACGTCTAGCAATACGCCTTGACGTAGCAATGACGCATCACCTGCCTCATTAGCTTTTGATAGCTGTGTGAGTGTACGCATACGTGCGCCAGCGCTGCTGTCAATAACTAGCTGCAAATCACTCAAAGGTGCGCCATTGTCAGATAGGATTTTACGTACTTGCGCTGTATCTGACAAATCAGATGCAAATGGCGTAGTGCCTGCACTGCCGTATGCGCGTGATGTTGTAGTATGCAGTGAGCCTAGATCTAGCTCCATTTCGTTTACTAGCGTACGCATAGCTTGCGCGAACTGATCTTGCAAGATGTTACGATAGCCTGCACCAGAATTTAATCCGCGCTGTTCTTCACCATTGTAGCGAATTGGTACACGTCTTGATTTTGTAATGGTCATGCTTTCGTTGCCGATAGTCTGATCACCATCATCAGGTGGCGTTACTGCTGGAGCAATATCGCTTGCAACAGCCGCAGGTGTTACTGGTGAGCGTACAATTTGACCTACAGCGGCACGTTCTACGCCTGAATCAAGTGTAACAGATGGAATAAAGCCAACTAATTCACGAGAAACTGTATCGAGCGCCTCATAAATGTCTGGTGTTAAATTGTTAAGAGTGTTTGCCATAGTGGATGTCCCTCATTAATTAATAATATTGCCGCCATCTTTGACAAATTTCATCCGTTTTACAGGATCTAGTTTATCAAAGTCATCGCGTGTTATAAGTTTTTCGGTTGAGCCGCTTGAACCCGAACCGCCTGTAGCACCGCCACCATTAGCTTGAGAGCCTCTTAACAACGATTTGAAACGTTCGTTTGTTGAGAACTCTTGCTTTAACTGTTCGATAGTTGACACCGTTAAACCACCGTTACTATCTAATATTTTAATACCTTCATCGGTATATTTCAATCTGCGAGCAATATAGTCAGATAATATCTCAGCATTTGCGCCATCGGCTAACTCGCTTGCGACAATTAGCGCAGTGCTATTTTCTTTCTCTTTTGCTATAGAATCGCGCAAGCCTGTTAATTCACTTGTTAGGCTTTCGACCTTTTCTTGGCTTGAGTTAAATAGTTGCTCGTAGTCGCCCTGTTTTTTTGCTTTTTGCTCTATCTCTAGTCGGGCCGCTTCTTCTGCTTCTGCCTTTTGTCGCTTTGCTTTTTTTGTTTCGCCTAGCAACTCATTCATCTTGTTTCGCATGGCGTCATTCTGCGATAAAGAGTCTGCGAGTTGAGCCTGTAATTCATCAATTGGTGGTGTGTTTTGGTCTGTTGTTTCGACACTATCGACTTCTTCTGTCATTTGTTTATCCTCAGTCACTAACTAAATTAACCGCCTATTGGCGATGTTTGTAACCCTGCCTTAACAAACGCAACAGGGTTTAACGCTCTCAATTGCTCGAGAGTGTATTCTTTGCCTATTTCATCACGAAATATTTGTATGTCTAAACCTCCATCGCGGAATAGCTTGGCCTTTTCCAATCCGTCTGGAAACTGGCTAAAGTATTCGTCTTGGAATTCTTCAGATTGTCCTCTGAGCCACGTATCAAAATCCTCTCTGTCTGTTTTTTGACCAACTTCCGCAAAGTCAGATTTAAGCACTGGTATTCTCACGCTCCTGCAATTGTAGTGCGCTGGTGGGTAAGGGCCACTGCCAACTGGGTATGTCCTGCCATCTCGACCTGCACAAATCAATGACGTTCTAGTGTCTAAAACAGCGACCCATTCCTCTGCGTCCATTATGGCTCTATTTTCAACGGCAAATGTTTTCCTCGCTTGATTGCTAGAATAATTTACCAATGTGCGCGTGATAGACTCAACTTGCGCTTTAGGTCTGCCATTAGAGTATTTAGCGACCTTTTTAGCAATATCCTGCATGGTATCGCCAAGCAGAACTCCATCACCTATAACAGTTAGTATTTGCTTGTATTGGCTTTCTGAGAACGTTTGCAATGCGTCAGCCATAGTCATTGTGCTTGTGCCTACAGTTATATCCATTCTATTTAGCTGCAATGCGCTAGTTATTGTCTGCTCATCGGTTGCCCTGAGTGCAACTTTAGAATTTGCGTTTACTACTTCAGCAATAAATTCAGATTCATCAATAGCAAAATCAATCATGTCGTCTGACATTTTTTGTGTTAATTCTGACAAATCATTTGATATAAGGGCTTGCAAATCAGCCCTTATTGCTAAATATCTCTGGTTTTCAGGCTGCTCTGCCAATCTTCTGGATACGGCTACATACATATTATTCAACGACTTTTTATACTGCGCCATTAATGCATTAGCAAAGCGTAAATTTAACACTTGTCGCCTGATATATGAGTCTGCAATGCTCATGCGAATGGGCTAACTTCTCTCAAATCATCGTCAATATCTTCATCTGTTCTATCAGATGCTATGATATTTGCATCGCGCATATAGCTACGCATATCAGCAGTTGATATTACTTGCCTGTCGAGCAATTGTATTTTTGCCATGATTAACTGAGGATCGACCGCCTTATCATAAAATTCACGGTTTAATGTGAATACAATATCACCATCCCCACCGCTGAACATTAAAGCCCACTGAAAAGCGGTTTTATATGCGTCCTCGATGTTGCTTACTATTGTTGCCAGTTTCGAGTTCTGGCCTGCAAAGCGTATTTTAGCCGCCTCAGCCGTTTCTGCTTGTCCAGAGTCGGTTATTATTTTTGCGCCTATTTGTATCATCTGCTTTTCTTTGTTAATCATGCCTTGTTCTGGCATTTGATTCGGTGATGCCTGCAACAATGTGGCACTGCCGCCTTCGGGTAGCGGTATAACGGCACGAGAACCTATCTCAAGGCCGTTTTTGAAATTATCATCTACCCATCCTTGCGTTAATCCTGCAACAACTGGCGTTGGCTGACCAACTAAAAAGCATGATTCCTCATAATCTGCGCTGTTTCTATAGTGCGCGATGTTTACCTCTGCAATGTCATATAGTGGCGCTTTATCTGGCTCTGAGTCGTTATTTATAGCGCCAATAAATATAAATGGTATTTCTGTCCATAATGAGCCATCGGCTTTGCGTGGATAAATATCTGTGTTGCCTTCTTCGTCAATAATGAGCAGCTCATCATCCTCATTGTAGAGCCTTTGTATATAGTAACCATCCTCATTAAGCATCAGTACTCTGTACCTGTCTTTTTTTTCTGAGCTGAACTGGTCGATGGGTTCTTCGTGGCACTCTTTCAGGACTACCATGCACATCATTATTTTTCCGTTATATACTTTAGTTTTCCAGTTTATAACATCTTCTGATTGATAAAATTTGAAAAACGGATTTATTTGTGCGGTTTGCGCCAATGTCAGGCCCATTTGCACTTCTGGGTAATCTACTAACAAGCCTTGTCTGCCGCATTTTAATTGCTCATCAAGTGTGCGCTTGGCTGTAGATTCGACACTTTCACCGTTGCCGTTTACATCTTCAATCATTCCGGCAATTTGCTGTGGCAATTCTATAATGGGATTTTTGCTAAACACCATCCCGACAAATGCTTGTTTTGTTGAGTCTGTAAAATTAACAAAATTAGCTCTCGTTACATAAGCCCTGTATCTATGTTTGTTTTCTTGGCTGTTGTCTGTTGGGTTTGGTGGCGGTAGATATAAAGAGCCTTGCTGAGACTCTAGTGTGCCACTAACATTGCTTGTGTTGTTTCTGGCCTGCTTAACTGCTTGCGAACCTTCGCAACAATCTCGAACTAAAGACCATTTTGGTTGGCACTTGATGTAATATGGATGCTTGTCACTTACTGGCATTTTTTCTGTCCTATTTAGCAAAACTCACAGAGTATTTAGCCACTGGCTTAATTATCGGATAATCCATAGCTATGAAATATCCTCCTGCATCGTTTGGGTGATCATTGTCACTGCTTTTGTCTGGTTCGCCATTTTTCCATATTTGTTGCTCTAAACAATCAGCATATGTCGGGCATTTTTCCACGTTGACCCTGTATTTAATCTCGCCTGTTGAACTTTTGAACATATTATTCATGGCATTAACCCTGTCTTTTACGAAAGGATTTTTTTTGTTTGTGATCACTCTAAACCCTGCTGATTGTAACATACTTAGGTCTGTATGGCTTGCATTGACAGATTTGCGTGAACCGCCTGATGCATCTGGATAAATTCTAACTGTGCAGTCTCTATATCTGTCCTGAATTATTCTAATAATAGCTGGCGTATCGTATGCGTCAATTATTTCATCCACTGCGTATGGATTGCCTCCCCTTTTAACATGAGTCACGGCCGCCATTTTGCCCACGTTAAAATCCATTCCGATATAGACTGGCTCTTTACCGTCCCATGTGACATTAGTATTGTTTGCCACTCGGTCGAAGTTATTATAAACCGTACCAGAAGTTAAATTAACAAACTCACCTTTGATGTAAGCTGATATTAGTTGCTCTGGGTAAGAGTCGATTAGTGACTCAATATACCCATCCGGCAAATGCTCTTTATTTTCGTAGGTGGATGCTCTGACCATTGAATAGCTTTCGGTGGCGTTTTTGTGGAATCGGTCATAGACGAAATTAAAGCCCTCTGGTGTTGTGGTAACGCCAATGCTGTTGGTAACTCCATCGACCTGCAATCTGAGTCTTGCGATGATTCTGTTCCATGCTTGTTTGGCTTTTATTTTGTTGAGTGTGTCTATTTCATCGACTAGCGCCCTTGCAATCTTGAAACCAACGATAGAATTAGGGTTATCCATCGAGCGACATATTACTGTGCCGATGTAGCGGTTGCCTCGCATTAAGGTGACTTCTTTGTCTGCTAGTTTTACTAAACAGTCTATCCCCATCGGGTGTAGGGCCTCCTCAACCGTAGGATAAAATATATCCTTGATAGATGGGTAGGTTGTGCCGAAATAGCCCTGTACAATCTTAGGTGAGCGCAATGCGGCTATGCCCAAATCCAAACACCCTACAAAAGTTTTACCAGAGCCGTAACCGCCCACAAATGCCCTGAATCGTGTATCTAGTCCGTTGAGGAAAATGTTTTGACTGTAACTAATCTTCAAGTGGCGCGTTTACGTTGAAATTAACCTCGATGGGCAAAGCATCTTCATCCTGCTTTTGTTCCATTCTGTCAGTCTGGCCCAAGTACTGCTTGCCCAACCAAATTAGCATAGTGACATTGCCATCATCTGCCGCTTTAAACTGTCTGCGCCTTAGCGATGCGCGACCACCTGCACTATGTTTTTTAAAGAAGTCCGAAAAACCGCCTTCCCCATCTTCCTTTAATCTGTTATTCAAAGTGTCGTAATCAACCTCAAGGACAGCGGCGCATTCCTCGCCAGTGCATTGCAATTTACACAGCCCAAGTAGTGTTTTGTAATCAATTTCGTATTTTGGTCTGCCGCCTTTGTTTTTAGCCATCAAACTCTACTCCTGTATCAGCGTGAGTGGCTTTCTTGCCAGTGTAGTCTTGCCATCGGTTCATAATGACATCGCAGTATTTAGGATCTAATTCCATCATGTAGCACTTTACGCCATGCTTTTCTGATGCAATCAGAGTAGTACCTGAACCACCAAAATAATCAGCGATCGTGGTGGCTGTAATTTTGAATCGTTTTATTATCCACTCCATTAAAGAAACTGGCTTTTGAGTTGGATGTACTCTGTTTGTTTTTTCACTTGCTTGCGTAAATTGCCTAACAACACTTCTAAAATTTGCCCACGCCAGTTCGCAGTCCGTTTGATCGCTTTGTCCGTTGTTTTTATCCCAAACAAGCCAACATTCGCTATCTGGAAGAGCCGAGCAATAATAATTTGCGCCCCACCATATCTGCTTTGCTTCTGGATACATCTTATATATTAAATTAAAACAATCTTTTGCAATATCTGTGGAATCATCTCCGATTATATCTGCGCTATAGTTTTTTGATAAAACGCCTGAGTTTGACACAGCACTCATGCCGTAAGGTGGATCAGTATGTATCAAATCTGGATAAGTCCCATCCATTAACTTTTCTACTGCGTCAATGCTTGTGGAGTCACCGCACATGAGCCTGTGGTTGCCGAGTATCCATATATCTCCCTCGACTGTTTTAGGTGTTTCGGGTACTTCAGGAACATCATCCTCATCGGTTAGCCCTTCAGGGGTCTGGTCGTCTAGAAGTCCATCTAAAAAGTCATCATCAAAGCCCAACAAGTCTAAATCAAAATCCATCTCTGATAGCGTTTCAACTTCTAACTTCAGCGCGTCAATGTCCCAATCAGCGTTTAGGGCTAACTGGTTATCCGCTATTACGAGCGCCTTTTTCTGCGCGTCTGTAAGGCCATCTAGAACAATGCAAGGCAACTCATCGAGTTTGAGCAAATCAGCCGCCAATAGCCGCCCATGCCCTGCAATGATGCCGTTACTGCTGTCTATCAGGATTGGGTTAGTAAATCCAAACTCTTTTATGCTTGCTGCGATTTGTTTTACTTGTGCCTCGGAATGAGTGCGCGAATTGTTGACGTATGGGATTAGATCAGACGTTTGCCTGATTTCATGGTTGTAATGTTTCATAATCACCGATTAATGTATTCCACTGGATATTGTTATTATACCATAAAAAAAGCCCCTACAAAGTAGAGGCAAGTAATCATCAACTAGGATAGTTAATTGACTGCTAAATGCAGTCGGTTGATATTATAGCAATTTAAAATCTGTAATTGTTCCTATTTTTCTGCCTAATTTATCATTAGCCTTGATAAGTTCATCGCCACTAATCGACATAAAATGACGATTCTCACCAATCAACATAGTTCCTGATGGCTCAACAATAACGCCATGTACAGTCTTTTTAATGCCTCGGTTAGTGGTGTAATCCATTCTGAATGGTTTATAGGTTTCTAGTATCTTGGATATGCTCATCGTTTTCTCCTTAAATTGCTGAATATTGAATATATGATCGCCTTGCGTTACATAGTATGTCGCCTATTAGCAACTCGATTACATCTTGCTCTGTATCTTGATTCATGTCGGCAAGGTCTATTAGTGCATTGTTTTGATCCATGCTGACAAACCCATTCCCGATGGTAGATAATACACTATCAAATAATTTTATTATTTCATGGTCTATTAGCATTGGCCTCAAGTCCTTAATTTGTGGATTGTCATCTAATTTTAATAGTTCTCTGATTGTGTTACTCATTTGCTATCTCCTTATTGAATAAGAGCATATTAAACTATTTTCTCGGTGCGTGTCAACCTTTTTCGTAACTTATTATAATATTCTTTTATCTCTATGAGTTTTTCGATGCTGTATTTTACAGGCTCGTGATAGCCTTCAATCCAATCTAGACGCTTTTGGCCTATTTTTTTGAGTAGGCGCTTGCGGTATTCGATGATGTTGCCTGACAGATGATTGTTACACTGTGAGCATTGCAGGTGGCAATTGTCTACATTAAACCTCAGCTCTGGATGTGCCTTTGTGGTTTTGTAATGCCCTGCGTGATATTGCAGATTTGGATCTGTTGTATCACATGAGATACATGGCTGGCCTTTGTCTCTTTCGCGTATGTAGGCGTTAAAGGCGCTCTGTGCCTGTTTGACGTACCATGTTCTAGTGCGTAGTGTCTTTTTGCGCTTGGCTAGTTCGCGCCTCTCTGCGCGTTTCTGGGCTTTTTTGACCTTGTCTTGTTGTTGTTTCGACTGTGCAAATAGAATAGCGTGTTCGCGGTTACAGAAAGCGCCAACAGGCAAAACTATATGTTCTTTGCCGTATTTGCCACAATATTTGCACTTTCTTTTATTTGGCATCCCACTCTCTAACTTCGTTTTTTATCATTTCGCCCTCCCAACATATTCCGTATTGACCGCCATCGCTAAAGTGATAGTTAATATAGCCGTTTTTATCTTCTTTTTTTGTAGTGTTTTTCTCAGCGTATTTGTATTTATCAATTACATTGTGAAAGCTGAGTATGTTGCTTAAATGGCTCATTGTTTAGCCTCCCTAATATTAACTATTTCTCCGAGCATGGGTGTTGCCATACCT
>Ga0181380_1001123_pt1 | contig 11817 bp, 23 predicted proteins | sample 3SPOviralmetaG_FD_130116 | JGI IMG/M metagenome (GOLD analysis project Ga0181380, IMG submission 130116) | Marine viral communities from the oligotrophic San Pedro Time Series (SPOT) site, San Pedro Channel, CA, USA - 3 SPOT_SRF_2009-08-19 | ecosystem: Environmental > Aquatic > Marine > Strait... | reverse complement strand
GTATGATTGGAATTTATCACTGTTAATATAATCAATAATTTTTTGTTTGCCCTTATCAACGTATTGTACTACTTCAAGGTCATAAGGTATTTCAACTTCAACAGTCATTCTTATAGTGTTAGGGGGTGTTGGGGTTGGATTTGGGTAAGACACTATACTATGTGATTTTGTCTAGATTTTCTCGCTGTGCGAACCTTTCCTGATTTAGATCTATAAGGCTTTGTTTCAATTCCTTTTGTACCAAGGCCTTTACCGTGTATTAGTTCTGCCATAAACCAAGATAGTATTACTAATACAGTTGCTACTATTACAAATAAAAAACTAAATCCTATTACTTCTTGTATACTCATAACTTAATAATTAATGCTGTTAAAATGGCTATTAGTAATACGTTTGTCATAAAAATACCTATTGCTAGTATTGTATGGTACCATATCCATCTTGTTTTGTATGCGTTCTCTATTGTAACTTCATTTGGATCGATATCATCTTCCATGACATCAATTACTTTTTTTGCAGGCTTAGTAATGTGACCTATATCGTCTATAGTTGCTTGGGCCTGAGCGAATTGCCTGTTGGCTTCTCTTTGCCAACCCCACTCTAAGAATCGATCCCACCAGTTCATTTTACTCCTCTACGAACAAGTTCCCGTTGGACCTTAACTTTTATTTTTGGTCTTGCATTACTGCTTTCTAAATAATCTGTAAGTTCAATAGTTGGAGTTGACTTTAAGTAAAAGTGTTGTGTTTTCTTTTTACCAGAGGCCTTATCTCTAATAGTTTGTGATGGTTTAAATTTTGCTGGCATTATTTAGGTCCTCCGTTGTGCTGTCTTATTTCTCTCTTTTTATCCCAATCGTCGATAGCTTTTTTAATTGAATCTTCTGCTAGTACAGAACAATGTATTTTGATTGGTGGTAAATCTAATGCTTCTGCAATATCTTTATCTTTAATTTGTCTTGCTTCGTCTACTGTTTTACCTTTAAGCATTTCAACAAACATTGTTGAACTTGCTATAGCACTTCCGCAACCATATGTTTTAAAAACTACATCTTCAATTTTATCATCTTCGTCTAATTTAAGTTGTAGACGCATTACATCACCACAGGCCGGCGCTCCGGACATTCCTGTTGCTACTTTAGGATCTTTTGGATCAAACTTTCCTACATTAAATCCTTCAGGATTTGATAATACACCTTTAAACCTTTTTGTTACTTCTTCTGAATATGCCATAATAATTCCTTAATGCATGTACTCATCCCAGTTGAACGCTTCCATATCAACGCCGTCTTGGTACATGTCCCATAGTGGAGATAGTTGTCTTAATTTTTCAACTACGTCTAATAATGTGTCTGCTGTTTGGTCAATATCTTCGATTGTAGTTTGTCTTCCAAAACTAAATCGTATACTGCTGTGTGCTAGTTCGTCTGCTCTGCCCAAAGCACGTAATACATAACTTGGTTCAAGTGTTGCACTTGTACATGCACTACCGCTACTAACAGCAACATTTTCTAAAGCCATAATCAAACTTTCGCCTTCAATAAAATTAAAACTAACATTTAGAATGTTTTTAACTTTGTGATCAAGACTTCCGTTTAAATATACTTCGTCGACTTTGTTGACTCTTTCTAACAAGCGATCATGCAACATATTTACATGAGCCTTGTCTTGTTCAAATCTTTCTTTAGCAATTCTGTATGCTTCGCCCATTCCTACAATTTGATGTGTAGGTAACGTTCCACTTCTATTGCCTCTTTCGTGTCCGCCACCATGCATTTGTGCTCTTATTCTTGCACGTGGTTTACGGCGAATATATAATGCACCTACGCCTTTTGGACCATATGTTTTGTGTGCAGACAAGCTCATTAAATTTATAGGAAGTTCTGCTAAGTTAATTTCAACTTTGCCTGTAGCCTGAGCCGCATCTACATGAAATGTAATTTTCTTATCAAAGCAAAGTTTACCAATGCCTTCGATATCGTTAAGAGTACCAAGTTCATTATTAATAAACATAATACTTACAAGTATAGTATCTTCTCTGATCGCACTTGCAATCATATCTGCTGTAATTATGCCATCATCATTTGGTTCAAGATATGTAATTTCAAACCCATCACGTTCAAGTTCTCTACAAGGATCAAGTACTGCCTTGTGTTCAATTTTACTTGTAATAATGTGTTTGCCGTTTGTTTCGTAGAATTGTGCTGTGCCTTTAATAGCAAGGTTATCTGCTTCAGTAGCACCACTTGTAAATACAATTTCCCTTGGGTCAGCACCAATAAGGTCTGCTACTTGTTGTCTTGCTGTGTCAATTGCTTGATCAGCTTCCCAACCAAAACTGTGACTTCTACTTGCAGGGTTACCAAACTCTCCTTCAAAGGTGAGGTATTTTGCCATTAAGTTAGCAACTTTCGGATCGCATGGAGTGGTCGATGCGTAGTCTAGGTATATCCTTTTCATAAATTTTTAGTTAAAAATGTATTATAACAAAACTATTGGTTGTTGTCAACCTTTTGGTCATCTTGCTCACCTTCATAGTACTCTTTGTAAGCGTCGATGATTGAGTTTTGTTTTATCATATATGCACGGATCTGTGCATAATTTTTTCTGAAGTTCTCGTAATCTTCATCTGTTAATCCTATTATAACAGGATCAATGTTTTTCTTTTCTAAATCTGCAAATACTTCTTCAGCATTTTCTCGATTAATTATTATCCAACGGACTTGTTCAAGTTCTGCTGGTGCAGGTAAAGGCAAATTAAGAGGTCGTCGTTCTACTTCTGTCTTGAAAACTTCTAATGGCTGAATCGTACTACAACTAGTAAGGAATGTAGTTAGGATTAGCAAGCTCAGGACATACAGTATTGATCTTTGACTTTTTTGTAGCATTTAGTTCCTCTTCAGTTAACTCTGAACCTTGTATAATTTCAAAACAACGTCTTTCGTTAACTTCGTCTTTATTTAAAATTCTCTCTATCGACTTTGGTCTTGATGTTGATAACGCACCAATGTCACGTCTTTCACCGGATGCATTTAACTTATTAAACTTTTCATTTAAGTTGTTATTAGCAGTCTCCAGCATTCTATTTACATCTTCAAGATCATTTCTAACCTTAATAATGGCTTCAAAGTCTGCTTCTTGTTGTGCAATTACAGCCTTTTGTTCGTTGATACCATCTTCAAGTTTTATAATATTAGCCTTTGCCGTATCAAGGTCGCCTTGTAATTTTTTAACATACAAATAGCCGCCGCCGGCAGATGCAAGTAGCACTAGTACAAGTGCTATACGAATAGAGCTAAACAACGTGTTTCTCCACTACATCAAGTAATTCTTGTACAGTTCCTATATCAAATGTTTCTTCTTCAGGTATATTGATATCTAACTTTTCACATATTTGAACTGTTACATCAACTATATCAATTTCGTCACCGTCTAGGTCATCTAAAAAATGACTTGTTTCAGTGATCTCTTTTTTAGTACCGAAATGACCTTCCAGTACTTGCATAACTTGTTCTTTCCACATAATTATTACCCCAAAAGTTCTCCGAGTGTTGCAGGGCCTGCAATGCCGTCTACTACTAAGCCTTTGCTAGACTGCCACTCTTTTAATGCCCGTTCTGTTCCTGGGCCAAAGATTCCATCTGCTCCAATGCCTAATGCTTCCTGCATTAATTTAACACCTTCGCCTTTGCAACCTTTACGTAGTACGCCGATATCATCTACGTCAAAATCATCATCTCCATGATCGTCTGCTAATGATACAGGGTTACCAAATACTTCCATTGCTTTTGTATAACGCTTCTGACGCGACTCAAGACCAATGTTACCACCGTTAATCTTTTTAGTCATTTTTACAACATCATCAGTGTCTGCAATTGAGTTTAAATTATTTGCGTCCCAAAACCAACATGCTGACTCAACAGCACCTTTAGGTGTTGCAACGTATTCAGCAGCTTCTTCTGCCGTCATGTCTACAGTTTTACCAAAACGTGTATAGTTTTCGCGTCCTGTTAATTGCTTTAAGCCACGGCCTCTAAATAACCAACCGTCACCTTCATTGACGTTACCCATTTTGTACTTACGGAATTCATCCATGTATACATAGTTTGCAATTTTTTCTGGGTTGCGAGCATACTCAGCTGCATTACGTCTTGTGTGTCCTGCTGGATGAACACCAGTACCAAAGTACCTACCAAATACAGCATTAAGTGATTTTTCACTATAGTTTAAGTTTTCTTGCAATGAACGAAAGTTGTTACTTTCATGAGCACACTGACTTATAAAGTGTGCCGCACGTCTTACAGTATTAATACCATACTTAGGCATAATAGCAACCAGTGCTTCGTGCCACGAATCGACATCGTTGTTACCTGGTATTAGTTGTGCTAATTGTTCTTTTTGTAATTCAAAACTCATTTTTAGATCCTTTTTAAAACGAGAGCCTTATCTTTATTTTCAAAGACAAGTTTGTCTCCATACTTACTTATATTATAGTCACCTAAGTACTTTGTCAAATAGAGTACTTCAGGATACGATTCCATAATGTCTAATGTTTCTTTAATATTTGAATACACTTCAGTTCTTTCGCCAAAGTCAATAAGTTCAAATTTAATCGGGTCTGCAAATGCTTTTTTAATTGTTAATTTGTTTTCTAATAAATTGACACTTTCAACAAAACTATTACTAAAGAAGTTTTTATAATTGTCTAAATTTGTTTCATCTACCCTAAGTCCATAGTTTGCTGGATCATTAGGTATAGTTGCTGTTAATTCTTCTTCTGTTACAGACTTTGATTTAAATCCTTTATAATAACGGAATTTAAAATCATCTATGTTTGAAAGTTCTTTTACACCGTCAACGATTTCTAAAATGTTATTGTGGACATCCTTGTCTCTTTCCATTTCAACAAACACTTTATAAGTTCCGTCACTTTGCTCACCCGGTGTTGCATCTGCATCTAACACAAATGAATAACCTTTTTCTAAGAAGTTCATTAAGTCATCTGCCGCTGCCTTTTCCATTACACTAAAACTTAGTGTAACAATATTTTTATCATCGCCCATTTTAGACGCATACGAATCAACTTCGAAGATATCATACATCATGTTTTTTAAATCTCCTGCTTGTAATCCCATTATACTGTTTCTCCTTCTGGAGCCGTAGGTACTGCTTCGTCAGCCGCTTGCGGCGCTGTAGCAACATCTGGTGCCACGGCAGGTTCTTCTTGATATTCTTCTGTAGCAAACTTACCACCGTAAATATCTATTATAAGTTTCTTAGGCATCTGTATTTCTACTACCCAAATATCTTTTCTATCTAATTTACCCTTCTTAGTTCCAGGACGAATATCGTCTGGTACTTTAATTTTACGTGGTTGAATAAGATAGTCTTTACCGTAGGATACTTTGCAATCATAATCAAGTAAACGTTTGCCGCCCATTGGATCTGGCATGTTATCTTTATCCCACATAAATGAGCATGTAACCCAATGACGATCTATAATAGGACCAGCACATAATTCGCCATCCTTCCAGTTTTTATACACATATAGATCTAATTCATCTAAAACACGTTCAAAATCCTTTAAAATATTAAATGATGTATTGCTGTTGTAGATGTTGTCAATGTTCTTTACAATGTTCATTATGTCTTGCATGATGGTATCCTTGATATCTTTGTATACTTATTTATCGGTTTTAAGCAGTTAACAATGTATTTTTACCTTGCGTTATATTGCTAAATATTTTTGTAGGGCAGTGTCCCGACACAGGCCTTACTTAATAAATCCATAGGGAGGACTTAATGGGTGCAAAAAAGAAGTCTCGTCAGAGACAAAGCGTAAACAACTACAGTAACAATGTAGTAGACATAAACATTTATCAAAAGAAAACTTCAGTAAACATACTTCCAAGAAATTTAAACCAAGAATCCTACGTGTTAAGACTGTTAGATCAAAAGAAAGACATAGTCTTCGGTATTGGTCCAGCAGGAACAGGCAAAACCATTTTGGCTGTGCAAGTAGCGGTAAAACTTTTCAAAGAAGGTGCTATTGATAAAATTATCGTAACAAGACCAGCGGTATCGGTCGACGAAGATTTAGGTTTTCTACCAGGCACATTAGAACAAAAAATGGCTCCTTGGACAAGACCAATATTTGATGTTCTTAGAGAATACTTTAATGCAAAAGAAATTGAAGGCATGATCGAAGAAGGCATAATTGAGATTGCTCCATTAGCATTTATGCGTGGGCGAACATTTAAAAATTCTTATATACTGGCAGATGAAATGCAAAATGCTACGCCAAATCAGATGAAAATGTTACTTACACGTTTAGGAGAAGGATCTAGAATGGCAGTCACAGGCGACTTAGCTCAGGCTGATAGACTACTAGATAACGGCTTGCTAGACTTTGTGAAACTACTAGAAGCCTCTAAGGCAAATCATTTGGACATAGTCCGCTTTGAACAAGGAGATATTGAAAGACATAATGCAGTCAAAGAAATATTACAACTATATGGAGATGAATAATATAGAATAGACATCCTTAATTTGTGCCCTGTCACTTTTTTTAAGTGCAGGGCATTTTTAATTAAAGTTCTTTCATTAAAGGAAAGATGTCTGCAATGACTTTGGCGCAAGCATGTGCAATATCCATATGCTCTTGCTGAGTTCCATTGGCGCCTCTTAGATCAATATAATGTATCCAGCTTCTAAGTGTACCGTTCATATAGAGTCTTGTTTTTGTATTTCCTTCTGGTAATACACAACGAGCTTGTTCTTTTGCAATACCTGCTTCAATAGCCCAATTATATGCTTGTTGAGCTCTCCATATTACATCTTGCTGTTCTTGTACCCATCTATCGGCAATAGCGGCCTGTGCAGGGTCTTCTAAGTCAAGAGCAATACTGTTTTGTCTATTTTTAGTGTCTTGTAAACGTGCTTCACGTATTACAAATTGCTCGCCCATTTCTTCTGGGTTAGCATAACGTTGACTAAACTCTTGAAAAGCAAAACTACGATGACGTACAACTTGATGTGCAATGTCTCTAGTAGTGTCAATTTCCATAACAGCATTAACCATCTCTAACGGTGACCAATGTGCATGTTTAATTAGATACTTAATTAGTTTTGCACTTGTTTCACTATTAATTTGTGCTGTAGGATTGCTTACCCTTGCACAAAATGCAATGAGGTCTTGTAAGTTTTCAATACCTTCGTTTGCAAATTCTTCTGTTGGTGTGCTGTATGATACTAGTTTTACTTCTGTCATTACTTTTCCTTTTTTAAATCTTCGCCGTAGCGTCCACGTTCTCTGTTACCGTCACTGTTTAATTCAGTTAGGTCCTGTTGTGTATGTTTGTAATCTTTTTTGTTAAAGATTGCATCATAGTTATCTCTAAACTTTTTAGAGTTACTTTTTGATTGTATACTGTCTCCAGTAATATCGTTTCGGGTAGCCATTTTAATTATTCTCTCTTGTTTTTTCAGCAACTTTGAGCTCGTACATTTCTTCCCAGTACTCAAAGTCTTGTCTTGGCAAACGGTTTGCACAGTTTTCCAAAATTTGTTTTTGTCGAGCTATATCTGCTCCGCCCTTCCATTCAAACTTTTCTTCCATTGTTCTTCCACAAGCAGGACAAAACTCTCCGTTATTGTCGCACTCGGAAATACACGGTGAAATTAATTTAGTCTCCAAGTCCTGGTTCCTCCGAAAACAGATCCATTTTATTTTCTACACCAGCCCAGTCTTCTGCATCTTCAGGGGGCGTTCTAGCCTCAGTAATGTTTGGCCACCTTTGAGCATATTTCTCATTATGTATTTCTAGTACTTTTATTCTGTTAGGATCCCATCCTGGTTCTTGATCACCAATGATTGCATCTACTGGGCATTCTGGTACACAAACTCCACAGTCAATACATTCGTTTGGGTCAATTACTAACATGTTCTTACCTTCGTAAAAACAATCCACAGGACACACTTCTACGCATGTCATATGCTTACAATTAATACAATCTTCTGTAACTAAGTAACTCATTATTCTTCAAATTTTACAACATAATTAGCAGCCACACGTTTCTTTAGTTGTGTCGGTGTACTTGCATGATATAGTTCACTTGGAAATATAACAACTCGACCTTTACGTGGTTCTACTTTGTTAACAATATTATACGATGATTCGTCGTGTTCTAAATTAGGATATTTTATATCTGTAAACACTGTAGGATTATCACCGTCTGTAACATAATATATAATAGAATGCCAACCTGGCTCGTGTCTATCTGCATGTACAGGATGATTCAACCCATCTTCGTATAGTGGAGTATACATTAATGTATTTACTTTACATCGCTGTATACTAATAATTTTTCGGCTAAGTTCCTTTTCAATAAAGTACAAAGGAACATTTAGTAACGGCCAAAGATATGTTCCGTCACCTTCATAAAATGCGGCATGTACTAGTTGATGTTCCTCAACTTCGCCTTTTCTAAGTTGTTTTCCTCTACCGTATGTATGATCAGAATATTGCCACGGGGTGTCCACATGCAACATTGCATTTTCAATTTCATCTACTAGCCTTGTAGGAAATATATTATCAAGGATTTGCATTAAAGCGAAGCCAATCTAATAAGTGTTGCTGCTAAATTAATCTCCGGATCTGCAACTAGAGTATGATCTACTAGTCCTTGTTTAATTACAAGTACAGCTCTGTCCTGCTGTGCATTGTCGCCGAACAGTTCAATGTTGTCATACAACCATCGATAAATTTCTTCCATCTCTTCAGGACGTACAGCACCACAAAGTAACTTACGTGCTTCTTGAATTTTACCTGCCTTAAACAATTCAACCATGTCAAGTTTCCAATCAGCTTCGCCTGTATCGCCTTCATTAGGCTTTAGCAAACTGTTGTCTTGTACATTCATTTGTACTGTGTTAATGCATTTACGCAAGTCTGGATATGTTGCTTTTACATATGTATCTAATGTATCCAAATCAGGAGTAACACCTTCAGTAATAAGTATTTCAGCGACTCGAGCTGTGAACTCAGTTTGGTCAATTTTAGCAATGTGGAAACCTTGACACCTACTATGCAAAGCGGGAATAACACGATTTGGATAGTTACAAGTAAGAATGAAACGAGCAGTAGTATGATACTCTTCCATAACACCACGCAACGCCGCTTGAGCGTTTGGAGATAAGTAGTCAGCCTCATCTAATAATACAACCTTAAATTCCCCAAATGGAATCATTTGTACAAAGTTTACAATTTTATCACGTACATCATCTACTGAGTTTGTTCGCGATGCGTTTATTTCAAGAATATCTAATTCCTGTATTTCAAGTTCATTGAACAATAATTTTGCAAGTGTTGTCTTACCAATACCTGCATTACCACTAAACAATAAATGTGGAATAGTTTTTTCTTTAATCCAATTATTTACCTGGTTACGTTGTGCTTCGTCGCGAAATACATAACCACTTACCGTCTTAGGACGATACTTCTCTACCCATAATTCTTTCAAGTTCTTCTCCGTATTGTTTCTATTATTTTAACATTTTTTATATGATTTGTCAACGCTCAATGTTTAATTCTTTGTAAGCAACCTGGATTGCTTTTGATTGATAGTAAGCATCTGCTAATGCATTGTGTAAATCGTTTTGTATTGCTTTACGTGGATCTTGTTTACAACACCCAAAAAGTGTTCTAGAATCCCGTATTTGCCAGAAGTTCCACGGAATAGGTCTTCCGCCTTGGCGGAACATGTCTTCCATAATGGTATAGTCAAAACCATATCCTTGTCCCCAAAATGTATCAACACCAACACTAAACTTGCTAATCTGTTTTAAAGCCTCATCTACGCTGACGGCTCCGGTTTGATCAAATGCTTCGTTACGTATCTGTTCATCTTGTTTACCCCACCACTCTATTGTGTCATCACTTGCACTACGACCTAACTTATCTTGATCTTCAATGCAAATTTTAATATAAAACTCTGAATGTGGTTCGTCGTTTGATTTAGGATCAAACTTAACGCCACCTAAACTTAAAACTGTAGCACTTGGTTTTGTGTCAATTGTTTCAAGGTCAATAGAAGCATGTATGCTCATTTTTTAGTATTCTCCTGGCCAATTCCGCCAATAATTAAAAACAGGTATAAAATAGGCCAAGCCCATCCTATTAATGATCCAGTAATATGCAGGTACATTAATACAATTCCGGTTAACCCCATTGTACCCAAACCTGTTAGTTGTGTTGGTAATTTCATAAAAAAACTCCTTAATGCTTACATTATACTGTATAAGCATTAAAGAGTCAAGTTCTTTTGGAAGAATTATTTAAGAAAGTTTGGTTAGATCTGCTTCTTTAATAAACACACCGTCTACCATCATTCCTTTACGATCTTTAATATCGTCATAGGCTACGGAAAGACATTCTTCCATTGTAATACCGTTTCTAGTCATGATGTTAATTAGTACAACCATCATGTCTCCAATATCGTCACGAATATCTTTTCCTTTGCAGATGTTATCACTTAGTTCACCTGCTTCTTGTATCAACTTCATATACTGATCTTTATCAGTACTTCCGTCAATTAAATTACGGTCATGATGCCATTCGGCAATTTTTTCTACGTAGTTCATTTACTAGTCCTTTTCTGGTATAAACGATTGTGGGTCAACGGTGTCTGGACCGTCACTGTATTCTTCACCTAGACGTAAGTCATTTGGTTTCTCATCTGCATAGCCTAGCACACTTTCTGCTTCGACCATTCTAAGTACTAAAACTTCTTCGCCAGTGTCGCATTCAAAACTTCTAGTCCATCGACCGTGTTCGACTAGAACCCATTGTCCTACATTGTAGACATCTTTGTTCTTTGGGCCTTTTGAATATACTTGGCCCCAGCGAGGATAGATGCCTCTAGTTTTACCATCGTCACTTGCAATAATAATTCCGCCTTCAGTTTTTTGTTCACCAAAGTCCATACCAGTAACAAGTACACGATTGCCTATTGCTCTAGGCTTCCCCTTGTGTGTCATTTTGACACCTTTTTGACCTTGTGTTAATCGGTCATAATCAATATATTCAGACATTAGTCACCTTTTTTAACAAAATTGCCATCATCATCTTCTACCCAATCATCGTCAAACTCAGCAAGTTCAGCTTCAGTAGGTTCATTTACTACTTCTTTAGATGCTGCTTTCTTTTGAGCTCTAGTTGTTTTAGGCTTAGATGTTGATTCTTCTACTGCCGCAGGTTCATCTGCAACAATTTTTCCTACACTTTCGTCAGGTACAGTTGCTGGATTATCTGCATAGTAATCTCTAAGTACATCTTCTTTTTTACGTATAATTTTGCCGCCTGGGCCTAATTCGTCGCCACGTGCATTAACTCTAGCATTACCAACTGCCGGAGTCATTTCATTTTTTTGTCTTAAAAGTTCTAAGTCTATGGTTTTACCTTTCATAGTCTTATAAACTTTGTTTACGTTTTTATTCATTGCCATAATAATTCTCCTATTATATACGTATTTATCTAAGGAACTCGCGCCAATCCAGGTCAAACTGAATTGAATTGATCTTGTGTACGCCTATTAAGTATAACACATAACTTGCTACAGAACTACCTCTACCTACACCCCATACAATATCATTTTCACGCATAAAGTCTACTAGATAGATCATATAGCGTAATAAATTGTGCATATCACGTTCGCCATATGCTTCCATTTCTTCCCATATACGATCTTGTACGTGTTGTGGGCAGGGTGTTTCTGCTTTGCCTAGTACATATTCATATACATTAATGTCTTTGTATTC
>Ga0181380_1001121_pt1 | contig 11821 bp, 8 predicted proteins | sample 3SPOviralmetaG_FD_130116 | JGI IMG/M metagenome (GOLD analysis project Ga0181380, IMG submission 130116) | Marine viral communities from the oligotrophic San Pedro Time Series (SPOT) site, San Pedro Channel, CA, USA - 3 SPOT_SRF_2009-08-19 | ecosystem: Environmental > Aquatic > Marine > Strait... | reverse complement strand
TACAAAAGGTAAATATAGTGTAGCCATTGGTCAAGGAGCATTGGTTACTCAAAACTTCACTACAGCCACAGATGTGTACAATGTAGCTGTTGGGTACAGAGCAGGAGTATCAGTCACAACAGGCACACTCAACACTCTTATAGGTGGTCTTGCAGGTGACGCTATTACAGACGGTGATAGTAATGTTGCTGTAGGACACACTGCTTTAGGACAACAGACACGAGGTGATAGAAATGTAGCAGTTGGTGCATATGCACTTCAAGCAGCTAACACAACTACAGACACAGATGTTTATAATACTGCTGTTGGGTACAATGCAGGTGGAACACTTTCAACAGGTATTCAAAATACTCTCATAGGTGGTTTAGCTGGTGATGCTCTTACTACTGCTGAGAGCAATGTTGCAGTTGGAACAGGTGCTTTAGGGACTGAAACGCAGGGTAGTAGAAATATTGCTATTGGTGAAAATGCTCTACTTGCTCAAAACAATACAACTGCTAGTAGTCCTTACAATGTAGCAATAGGATACAATACAGGTAAAGCAGTCACAACAGGCATTCACAACACTATCATAGGTGGACTTGCTGGGGATGCTCTTACGGATGCTGATAAAAACGTAGCTATTGGTTATGCAGCTTTAACAGCAGATACTTTAGGAAGTAAGTCTGTTGCTATTGGTCTTGGAGCATTAGAGGCACAAAACTTCACTACAGCAACAGATACTTATAATACGGCAGTAGGTGCTGAAGCAGGAGCAACAGTTACAACATCTCTAAAAAACACTCTTATAGGTGGACTAGCAGGTGATGGTATAACTTCTGGTGATGGACTTAATGTTGCGGTTGGATATAATTCTTTAGGTGCAGCAAGTAGCAATACACAAGAAAATGTAGCAATTGGTGTTGATTCCTTAAAAACTGAAGATGGTCACGGAAGAAATACAGCCGTTGGACACCAAACTTTACAAACATTAAATGCGGGTGCTTTAGCGTATAATACTGCGCTAGGATGGCAAGCAGGTCAAGCAGTCACAACAGGTATTAATAATACTTTAATAGGAGCATCTGCTGGTGATGCACTCACTGATGGTGCTGATAACGTAGTTTTAGGTTACAATTCTTTAAGTGCGGATACAAGAGGTTCTAAATCAACGGCACTTGGAAAAGAAGCGTTAAAGGTTCAAAACCAAACTACATCTGTAAGCACCTACAATGTGGCTGTTGGTTTTAAAGCTGGAGTTGCAGTCACAACAGGTGTAGAAAATATATTAGTAGGCGGTCTAACAGGTGATGCTCTTACAGATTCTGACGGTAATGTTGCTGTAGGTCACGCTGCATTAACGGCAGATACATTGGGTAGTAAATCAACTGCTATTGGTACACAAACATTAAATGCACAAAACTTTACTACAGCTACAGATAGTTTTAATACAGCAGTAGGTTTTAAAGCGGGTGAAGCAGTCACAACAGGTACATTTAATACTTTAATAGGTGGAAATTCTGGAAATAGCCTATTAACAGGAACAGTAAATACCTTTGTTGGGTTTGGCTCTGGCAATGAAATGACCACAGGCTCTAAGAACGTCATTCTTGGTAGCTATGATGGCAATGGTAGCGGCCTAGACATCCGCACCTCAAGCAACAACATCGTGCTGTCGGATGGTGATGGTAATCCTAGAGGGTACTTTAATAGCCTTGGAAATTTTTATGTAAATAACCTTGATGGCAGTCTTACTGGATCAACTGGTGCAATACTGTACGCAAACGGTGGTGCAAATTACATTTGTAATCTTACAAGCACTAATCAAATTCACACATACAATAATAACAACACATCAGGTGCTGTTTACAAAATTGAGTTTCGCCAAAATAACGTTGCTGTTGGTCATATTGCAGCGGGTAGTTCCTCAACATCCTACAACACATCCTCAGACCACCGCCTGAAAGAAAACGTGGTTGAATTAACTGGTGCAACAGATCGTCTAAAGCAACTCAACCCATCACGCTTCAACTTTATTGCTGACGCAGACACAACCGTTGATGGCTTTTTAGCACACGAAGTTCAAACAGTCGTACCAGAAGCTATCACAGGCACACACAACGAGGTCGATGATGAGGGCAATCCCGTCTACCAAGGCATTGACCAAAGCAAGCTAGTGCCACTCTTGGTCGCTACAATCAAAGAACTAGAGGCACGGATCACTGCCCTAGAAAACGCATAGCCACATTAGAAGGGTAAACATGGAACTACTAGCACGAAACTTTCCAAACATAGGGGTTGTCGAGGGGCAACTCTCAGAGGACGTTGTGGACAACATATGGAAAGTTGTAAATGAAGCAAGGGATAACCCTGTGGACTCTAAGGCTGAACTGGCAGGTAACATCAGTTCTTCTATTAAACTAGATCGCAACTCTGAACTGCTTAAAGACTTTACAGGTGAAACAATACCTGCCTTTATGCAGCAGCATATGGAAGCCTATGGCCCACCATACAGAATGGCTATGAAGGAAGGTGAGCAGTTCTACCTAGAAAGTTTATGGGTAAACTTCCAAAGGCAACATGAGTTTAATCCACCGCATGATCATGCTGGTGTGTACAGCTTTGTAATCTGGATGCAGATACCTACATCCTATGAAGAGCAACGTAAGCTTCCTATTGCTGTAGAATCAAATGCAGATAACCACATTAGTAACTTTGCATTTAGCTACACCAATACGTTAGGCAGAGTAAGTACCTTTGCATATAACATGGAAAAAGAAGCAGAAGGATATATGGTTATGTTCCCATCAGCAATGCTTCATCAGGTGTTCCCATTCTATGAAAACGATGGGGAACGTATATCAATCTCAGGCAACATTAATATAGGAGAACTACAATGAGCCGTACAGCAGAAGAAATCGCACAAGCACACGCAGCTTGTCTAGGTGGAGCAAGCACTATCAACAGTGTTATTGCTACACACAATAAAGGTGAAAGTGCTACACGTGAAGACTTTGGGCATGACCTAACACATGACGAAAAGAAAGAACGTGTGGAACGTAGCGTAGGCTACTTGAAGCATCAGAAAGCTTTGACCGATTGGGGTTCAGAAAGCTTTACTGACATTGATGCAGCTATCGCTGCAGCAGATGCGTTTACTGCGTAACTTAAACTTAAATATAGGAGACTCGTAATGGGAAAAAATGAAAAGACCCCAATTACAGTTAACGACAAAGACTATTTTGTCGAAGACATGACGGATAAACAAAAAGCAATGCTGAACCATGTAAACGATCTAGGGCGTAAAATGGATAACGCCCAGTTTAACTTGGACCAGCTTGCGGTAGGCCGTCAGAAGTTTGTTGAACTCTTGGCTGACGCTTTGGAAAATCCAGAGGAAGTCGAAGAGGCTGAAGTTGTAAACTAGGAGTGCTAAATGCCACTGACCAAACTCCAGTTCCGACCCGGAATAAATAGGGAAACCACATCGTACTCTAATGAGGGCGGTTGGTTTGATATGGATAAGGTCAGGTTTCGTTTTGGCTTTCCAGAAAAAATCGGTGGGTGGGAGCCCAGTTCTTCCACCTACTTTTTGGGCACATGCCGTGCGTTGCACCCGTGGGTTGCGCTAAACGGCGAACGGTACTTGGGCGTAGGTACGCATCTAAAGTATTACATTAACGAGGGCGGTGGGTATAACGATATTACGCCTATTCGTGCAACTACGGCTGCGGGGGACGTAACGTTTTCGGCTTCGGCTAATACGTTGTCTGCGGGCATTAGTGCTATTGACGATAATATCCCGCTTACAAGCGCAAGCGGTTTTCCGGATTCCGGTATTATTAAAATTGGTACAGAAATTATTAGCTACGCCAATATCTCCAGCAATACTCTAGTGGGTTGTGTGCGGGGTATTCGTAGCACCACGGCTGCGGCGCATTCATCTAGCGCGGCAGTTACTTGCTCCACAATTATCGTGACCGACACTGCTCACGGGGCGTTAGAAAACGACTTTGTTACGTTTTCAGGGTCAGCCACGTTAGGCGATGTTGTCACGGCGGCAATATTAAACCAAGAATATCAAGTCGTTTATGTTAAGAACGCCAACAGCTACTACATAAACGTTCGCTCCGTTGCCCCCATTTCTTCGATCACTGCCTCGGGCGGAATAGATGACACGCTGGTGTTTGCTTCTACGAGTGATAGTGGCAATGGTGGTTCAAGCGTTGTGGGCATATATCAAATTAACACGGGCCTTGATACTACAATCACCGGCACGGGCTGGGGCGCGGGAACGTGGAGCCGGGGAACATGGGGCAGTGCAGCGTCGTTGTCAGCGTCGGGACAAACCCTTCGTATCTGGTCGCATGATAACTTCGGGGAGGATTTACTTATCAACGTGCGCGATGGAGATATTTTCTATTGGGATAAGAGCAACGGCGTCAGTACGCGAGCCGTGGAGCTTGCTTCGTTGGCCGGGGCTAGCACCACGCCCACGGTTGCCAAAAAGGTTTTGGTATCTGACCGTGACAGGCACATTATAGCGTTCGGTTGTGATAGCCAAACCAATCCGGGGGTACAGGATCCGTTGCTTATTAGGTTCTCGGACCAAGAAAGTTTAACGGATTGGGCGGCAACGGCAACGAATACAGCGGGGGACTTGCGCCTTGGTTCTGGGTCCGAGATTATCACTGCTATCGAAACTCGGCAGCAGGTTCTTGTATATACAGATGTATCACTACATGCGATGCAGTTTCTAGGACCGCCGTTTACGTTTGGAATTAACACGGTGTCTGAAAACATTACGATTGCGGGGCCGTTAGCGGCGATTGCGGTTGAGGACAATGTGTTTTGGATGGGTGCGGAAGAGTTTTATGTGTATGGCGGTGCGGTGCAGCGGTTGCCTTGCACGGTTCGGGACTATGTGTTTAGCGATATTAACACTGACCAGCTTGAGAAGGTTACGGCGTCTACCAACACCGCGTTTTCAGAGGTTTGGTGGTTTTATCCCTCTGCCTCCAGCAGTGAGAATGACCGTTATGTGGTGTACAACTATCAACAGCAGATTTGGTATTATGGCACGTTGGCCCGCACGGTTTGGCTTGATCGTGGTGTGGAAGACTTGCCGGTGGCCGCGGGCACAGACCATGTGCTGTATTTCCACGAACAAGGTTTTGATGACGGTAGTACAAATCCGGCCAGCGGCATTAGTGCGTATATTGAAAGCAGTCAGATGGACTTGGGCGAGGGCGATCAGTTTGCCTTTTTACGCCGTATGATACCGGATTTAACGTTTCGAGACAGCACCAATCAAACGCCGCAAGCTACAATGACGTTGAAAGCGCGTAATTACCCGGGCGGCAATTATTTACAAAGCAATGCTAAGATTGTGGAGAAAACGGCGTCGGTGCCGGTAGAGCAGTTTACGGAACAAGTAAACGTGCGATTACGCGGTAGATCGTTTGCTTTTAAGATTGAAACGTCCGATGCCGGAACAACATGGCGCCTTGGGTCGCCGCGTGTGGATGTTCAACCAGACGGGATGCGTTAATGTCCCGAAACCTTGTTCTTCCCTTCTTTCCAATTGCTCCAACGGAGTATGACCAGCAGTATCTTGCGGAGGTTGTGCGTTCATTTGCGGTGTATTTGGAACAGATGCAAAACCCCGGGGAGGGACGCAATACTTTTGCGGTATTTACTAATTTACAGACGGATGACAGTGGATTGGAGCCGGGGGCTATCTTTAACCATGATGGATATGTTAGAGTACCCCTAGCACATTCTCCCTATGTTCGCGGTTCGCAGGCCACGGGCGGTGTAGGCACAGTAACGGTGACAATAACATGAGCGATACTATTATTACTATGGCAGACGGCTCTCGCTGGAAACCTTCCACAAGTTCTGATATGGTGCATTGTATAAATTGTAATAACGCAGTGGATACCCCGGAAGAAGTTGCGAGTTACCCGGATGGAAAATGTCCTGATTGTAACGAGCCTTGGACGGGTTCTGAAGCGCGCAGCACGGTAATTTCGGTCACTGCGCCCGAAGCTATTAGAGGTGAGGCATGATGGCAAACAATGGCGCACAAATGATAGAGGTTGATGACCGCGGTATTGGCTCCTTTCTAGCTTCCAACATGGACGAAATAGACGACAGCATTTTAATGTTTGGCGCTCCCAAGGGTATTAACTCTATGCGGGATGTAGCGGAGCGTATGGCGGGCATGGGCCGCGAGGGCGATGAATATATTGTTCACGCTTCTGAGCGAGAAGTTATGGTTCCCCGAGAGGTTGCGGAGAAAAACCCTGAAATGCTGGCTATGATTAATCAGGCTATTGCTGCGGAGGGGGCGGATCCGGACGCGTATGTGGTTGGATCAGACAGTAACTCAGTTAATCCTATGACGGGGCAGCGAGAGTTTTTTCTTAAAAAGCTTGTTGGTGGAATTAAAAAGGCGGTAAAGGGCGTTGTAAACGTCGTTAAGAAAGTGGCGCCGGTTGTTTTACCCTTTGTGTTAAATGCTGTTTTTCCCGGCATGGGCACGATTGCCTCTGGCGCGTTGGGCGCGGGCCTCGGGTCATTAGCGCAAGGCAAGAGTTTTGAAGACAGTATGAAGGCGGCGCTTATTGGTGGCGCTATGGGCGGTCTTTCGTCCGGCATTGGTAATATTGGAAAAGAAGGTGGTTTCTTAGGCGGCATTGGAAAAGGCTTTCAAGGCGATCCCGCGTATAGCTTCTTTGGCCGCAAGCCCACGAATCCGTTAGAGGTTAGCTCCATAAGTACCAGCGGCACTGCGCCGCTAACAGAAACACCAAGCCCCGTAGACGCCACAAAAAGTTTTGCAGGCAAGGCCCGGGAGGTGTTGTTGCCCAGCAAGCAAGAGTTATTGGCTAAAAACATAGAATCTTTTAAAGCTACTGTTCCGGGGTTTAGTAACTTAACTGCGGCGGAACAGATAGCACAAGCGGCTCCCGGCGTACTTCAGCAATTTGGCCCCGCGGCATTAGCCGGCACAGGCGTGGCTTTTGCGGCGGGCGCGTTTGATCCGCCAAAAGGGCAAGGCTTGCCCGAAGGATTTAGCCCCTATCCGGAACTAACGCAGGAAGAAATCGACGCGGTGCGCGTGGGCGTTCCAGAACGTTATCCGCTTCCCGGCGTAAACGACAGCATTGTTCCTGCCTCCAGCATTCCCGGCATAAGCGCAACCAATCAAGATATGGTACAAATGGCCGGCGCAATGCCTAACGCCATGGCGCAAGATCCTAATGCACCGTCTTTTGCATTGCCTGATCTGCAATTGCCTGATCTGCAAGCTTTGATTGCACAAGGTCAAATAGGCAACGACCAAGTGTTTGGCTATGACCGCTTTGGCAACCCAATAAGCGGTATTTACGCGGCAAACGGTGGTGGCGTGCAAAACTTCCCGCGCCGTAATGGCGCTATTTCTGGTCCGGGTACAGGTACTTCTGACAGTGTTCCTGCCATGCTTTCAGATGGCGAGTTTGTAATGACCGCCGATGCGGTGCGTGGCGCGGGCGGGGGAAGTCGTCAACAAGGCATGAACAACATGTATAATATGATGCGAATGTTTGAAGGGGGTGCCGTAGCATGACCGACACAACAAACTATGGCACCGTTAATACCTCAATAACGCGCCAAGATCCCAACATTGAAAAGTACCGCCGCGCGCTGTTAGCCGACGTACAACAGTTTATTGCCAACCAAGTACAAAACCCTCAAGCGCCGCCCGCATATCAAGTTGCGGGACTGGGGCAACCCGAGTTAGATGCCATTGCATTAGCGCAACAAGGTGTTGGACAATATGCGCCCTACCTACAAGGTGGGGCTAACGCTATTATAGGCGGACAAAACTACATCCAACAAGGCGGCATTCCGGCCTTGCAGCAAGCCATGACTAGCATGGGCGGTGGGCAAGACTTTATTAACCAAGCGGCGCAATTAGCCGGCGATACCCGTAATATTCCTTACGCCTATCAAGCGGCCGCTAACCAAGGCATTCAAGACGCCGTGCAGCTGGGCACCGGCATGGGCGCAGGGGCATTAGCTCAACTGCAACAATCCTCGGCCCTCGGCTCAACTCTCGCGGACCTCGGTGCAGAGTCTCGACAGTTTGGCTTTGACGCGGCAGGGGACATTCGTAACCAAGCAGCGGCCTCGGCAGCGGGTACGCAAGGCGCACAAGACGTTATGGGCACCAATATTGGTGACTTAGGAACCATTCAACAAATGGCTGGCGAGGGCCTGCGAGGTGCGGCGGGTTCAGGAATTGCAGGATTAGATGCGGCTACCGCGGGAATGCGCGGGCAGGCGGCAGCTGGACAGCAAGGCGTGGCTACCGCGGCAGACCGTGCGAGGCAGTCCGTAGCAAACGCTCAACAACTGTTGGGAGGTACAACCGGGCAATTTGATCCCGGCGGTATTGGCGCCTTTATGAGCCAGTATGAAGACCAAGCGGTGCAACAGGCTCTTGCGGATGTTGCCCGTCAGGGTGAAATACAGCAGAACCAGCTTGCGGCACAGCAAGTCAGCGCCGGCGCCTTTGGCGGTTCTCGCGGCGCAATTGCAGAAGCCGAGCTAGGTCGAAACGTTTTGGAACAACAAGGGCGCACAGCGGCGCAAATGCGACAGGCCGGATTTACCGACGCCGCAAACCGCGCGCAAACAGCCTTTGAAGCCGCACAAGGCCGCGGTCAAACCGCTGCTACACAAATGGGTAATCTTGGACTGTCCGCCGAGCAACTAGCTCAAACCGGTTCTTTGCAAGGCGCGCAGCTTGGGTTGTCTGCGGAGCAAGGGGCTGCAAAGAACGCCGCTCAAATGGCGCAACTGGGTATGTCCGCGGAGCAAATTGCGGGGCAGCTTGGTATTTCAGTAGAGCAAGCGCAAAACGCCGCCGCGCAAGGCATTGCGACGTTAGGTCAAGGGCAAGCGCGTCTTGGAATGCAGGGCGCACAAGCTGCCGGGCAAATGGGTATTGCGGGCTTGGGTCAGGCCGGGTCACAAACGCAGGCCGGGGCAAACATTGGAATGCAGGGCGGCCAAGCCATGGGCAACTTGGCCAATCAAATGGGCAACCTTGGTTTGCAAGGGGCGCAGCAACAAGGCCAGCTTGGTCTTCAGTTTGGTCAATTGGGTCAAGCAGACGTCGCACAGCTTCTTGCTATGGGCGGCCAGCAACAAAATCTTGGTCAGGGCCTTGGCGCGTTGGCCGGGCAATACGGTCAATTTGGCACGCAGCTTGGCGCACTTGGTGGTCAGCAAGCCAATATCGGGTCTATGCTGTCTAGTCTGGGCTCACGGGATCTATCCAACCTTATTACGTCGGGCGCTCTGGAAAGAGGTATTCGCCAAGCGGGTCTGGACGCCACGCGGCTTACCACTACGGCGCAGCAAGCGCAGCCGTACCAGCAATACGGATTCTTGTCAGACATTTACATGGGTGTACCAACGTCGCAACAAACAGTTACGGCAACGTCTACGCCACAGGTTTCACCATTTCAAACGGCCCTTGGCTTGGGCATACAGGGACTTAGCGCCGCGGGTGGCGCTAGAGAAGCGGGGTTATTTTAATGAACGTACCTAACCAATACAAAGGGTTTTCACGCCTGCCGGAGTCTGTTCAACAAAAAATGGATCCCAGTTTAGCACAACGGTATCAAATGGGCGGTCCAGTAATGCAACGTCCTTTGTTTCGCCAAGCCGGCGGTCCAGCGCAACCCATGCCGCAAGATATGATGCCTCCCGCACCACCTCCCGCGGCCCCCGGTCCAATGGGCGGTCCAATGGGGCCACAAGAGCAGCAGCTTATTGCGGCCGAGCAGGGCATGGCGGGTCAAATGGAGCAAGTTGGCCAAGAGTATGCCGGTCAAATGATGGCGGGTTTGGACGCGGCCGAGGACATGAAGGGCGTTATTGACGCTTTACGGGGCAACGATAAGCCGCTTCAAGCTAGATACAATGAATTAGCCGGCTTGGTTGGTCCCGATGATGCGCAGGCTACTCCGGAATCAGTTTTAGCGTTGGTGCAGCCCACAATTATGATGACCGAGCAAGGTGCCGTGGACAGCGGCATTGGGGAACTGATGCAGGGGATTGCGTCGAATGTAGAAATGGAAACCCCCGGCGGGGCACCTACCCCGATGGCTGGAGGGGTTGGCGCACTTATGGCACAGGGGGCGGGCAACACTCCTCCCGCAAATTTTAGTCAGGGCGGCCCGGTAAGATTACAGGGCGGAGGCGATCCTACTTTGGAAAGCCTCTATCAGCAGATGTTGCCCACCTATCAGAGCATTATGGGCGATCCTGAACAACAAAAGCAGGCGGCGCAGTCGCAGGCATTGTTTGCTATAGCGGATGCGGCCGGTAGGTTTGCTGCTGGACAGGGCGCGGGGGGTCAGGATTTACGTGGTCTTTCTCCTGCGGCGCAGCTTGCGGGCGCTACAACAGGTTTGGGCGCACAACTTGGGGCACTTGGGGCGGCCAATCAACAACAAGAACAGGCTATGAAGCTTGCCGCATTGCAGGCAGCGCAGGGCGAGTATTCGGCAATAACCGCGGCCCAACGCGTGCGTGCAGGGAAATCCCCTGAATTTAGCATAACGACGTTGTTTGGCCCAGACGGAAAGAAAAAAAGCATTAACACGGCGACTGCGGAAGGAGTATTAGAAGCTCAAAAACTTATAAGTTCGGGATATACGGATCAAAAGCCTTCCGACGAAAAAAGTAAATTTACCGAATTTGACGGAAACTTGTATGACGTCAGCGGGCAAAAGCCTGTTTTAGTGTTAAAGGGATCAACCAATCGAACCATTGAACAGGTTGGCGACACGTTGTTAGACATTACAGATCCGGATAACATAATAACTCTTTATACCGACGACACTTCTGAGCAAAAAGTAACTACGATAGATGGCCAACTAATTGACTATACAGATCCAGCAAATGTTAAAGTTCTGTATTCGGCCACTCCGGACATAAAAACAATTACGGTTGGAAATGTTGTATTAGATATTACAGATCCAACAAAAATTAAAGAATTGTACAAAGGTTCCGCACCTCGAAAAACAACTACTGTAGATGGCCAGTTAATTGATTATACGGATCCAGCAAACGTTACAGTTTTGTTTGGTGACAAAACTCGCAAGTATCAGGTTATGGATGGTAAGCTGTTGGATATTACGGATCCAAGCAATGTTGTTACCGTTCACGAAACAGCGCAGAAACCGGACATTCGTATTTTTAACAACCAAGCGGTGGACTTTACAGACGTTTCAAATCCAAAAGTAGTGTTTACTGCGCCAAAAGAAACAAAAACAGCTAATGTTGGCGGAGTTTTGTTGGATGTTACGGACATTTCAAACGTTAAAGAGTTGTACCGACAGGATCCGGTGCAAAAAACGGCTACCGTTCAAGGTCAGTTAATTGATTATACGGATCCCGCAGACGTTAAAGTTCTGTTTGGAGATAAAACACGAAAATATCAAGTTATTGATAACACGTTGTTGGATATTACCGATCCCGGTAATCCCGTTGAAGTATTTAAAGCGAAGACAAAATCGGACATACGGATTGTGGATGGACGCGCCGTGGACTTTACTGATCCGAATAATCCCAAAACTATTTATGAAGCACCGAAAGACGTTAAAACAACTACTATCGGAGGCGTGCTGCTAGATATTACGAATCCAAACAATGTTAAAGAGCTTTACAAACAGCCGGGAGAACAAAAAACAACCACTGTTTCGGGTCAACTCATTGATTACACAGATCCCGAAAACGTTAAAGTTTTGTTTGGCGATAAGAAACGAGAATATAAAGT
>Ga0181380_1001119_pt1 | contig 11824 bp, 12 predicted proteins | sample 3SPOviralmetaG_FD_130116 | JGI IMG/M metagenome (GOLD analysis project Ga0181380, IMG submission 130116) | Marine viral communities from the oligotrophic San Pedro Time Series (SPOT) site, San Pedro Channel, CA, USA - 3 SPOT_SRF_2009-08-19 | ecosystem: Environmental > Aquatic > Marine > Strait... | reverse complement strand
ATTTAATTACAACCTGGTCGATTGTTGAATAAATAGAGGTTCGTCCATCCATACTCAATAGAGCGTTATCGGCTCCCAGCTCTCCAGACGCACTGAGAACAGAGAAATTACCGACGAGGCGGATTGTCTGACCGAGTAGATACCGATCCTGTTCTCCAATAATAAACTGGATAACAGGTTGGCCATTAGAAAAGGATAGAGTGCCATCCGACGTAACATTTGAAGGGGTTATTTCAAGATTCTGATTGCTCATAATTATTATTATAGTATTATGAATATATAAAAAATAAAAATAAAAAAATAAAAATTATAGATGATTTAAAATTACCAATTTTAATTTCCCGTCTTCGTGAGTAGGACAGCAATATGAGTTATGTTTGTGGTAGAATTTAACGGTTTTTAAATATCGATATCTTGATTTAGACCAAACCTTATTTCGATAAAATATATATCCGTCTGTTTCTTTTACGATTCCCATTTTGTCATACTCTTTTGATTCTTGAATTACTTTGATAGTTTTTAATTTATCCTTTGTATAATCTCCCGTCTTTCTATATTCTCGGATGTCTTCATTTGTTTTATTTGTTGTTAATAAATAATATTCACGAAAATATTCAGGAGTTCCAGCAGGATGCTGTATATTATGTTTATAGCCCATATATTATATATAAATATTTAATTTTAAATATTAAAATTTGTTGATTTAAATCATTAGAGAGATACCATCTCCACGGAATTCGATACGTCTCAGGTGGCTCACAAAATTCATCCACAATTTGTTCTTCTGCGCCACTTCATCACCCTGTCCGGTGTATTCCACTTGGAGATTAAAGTCTTTACCCCGCGTATCATATACACCATTATGAAGACTGAGAGCACGTCCCAGAACAAAATTCTCCTGGAAAGAGCGGAAGGAGAAAGGAGTAATACCCGACATTACTAATGCTTTTTCTAATTCAATAATTGGCTGCTGAGATATAGAAACTTGCGACGAAGTCTTTCGGCAATTGACCTTACGAGAAGGATTTAGTTTTCCGTCGTAGAAGAACTGATAATCTTGTAAGAAATCGGATATTCCAACTAATCCCGATTTATCAGTCCGCTCCACTCTATCAGCAGTAGTCGAAACATTAAACCATTCATTCGTAGTTAGACCGCTGATTCTCTGATTTGCTGTGTAAGTAGTAGCATCAGTTGGAACAGATAGAATTGCTTTTGCTCGGCTCATATTGAGTGGTAGTCGGATATTAGCAACAACATCACTCGAAAGTTGAGAATATTTGAAATTACTAAAAGAAAGGAAGTCATAATTCATACTTCCCCCTTCTTTCATCATACTCATCATTTTCTGAGTATATCCCTTCGGCATATCCAACTGCTGTAATATCATCTCAACATTTGATACCGTGTAAGAAACACCAGCATAACTAGACGCATATCCTTCTACACTCTGCGAATAAATATTAAATGCTGACGGATCAACATCCGCACCCGTTTTACCACCTGTTCCGCTACAGCTAATCTTTACAAGATTAGAAGCATTCGCCTCAATACCACTTATAATAAAGTCATCAGCAATAGTATCTGTCGTTCCATCAGCCAGGGTCGCAAATCCAATATTCTCACCAATCCCAAATGGAAGATCCGTAGTAGCCTTAATAGAATTATCATTCGTCACAAAGAATTCAGTAACAGCAACACCCGCCGAAATTTTATCAGGAGCATTTAACGAACCATTAAGAGAATGGAATACCGGCTTCGATTTGAAACGAGTCAGACGTCTCGCAGTATCTAGCTGACGCATTACACGTGTAGCATCTTCCAGAATAATATCAAGTACTAATCCTTCAGTCAGAAGAACTGGTAGAACTTTATTCGAAGAAAATAATCCAGTATGAAGAGGCAGAAGACATTTAACAGTCTGGAACGAATCATCATCAAGAACATCCGCGGCACCGAATCCCTTCTGCTTGAAGCAGGGATTGTACGATACATTATTTTTATGAGATTCTGATGTACCCATTGTAGCCCGAGTCTTAACAGAGTGGCAAGTTGAACCCTCCGTTAATGCTCTTTTCGCTCTTAGCACATCATTCGTCTCATACGAATATTTTACATTCGTTAATACGTTGTAATCTTGAATCTCTTCTAATAGGATTTTACCTGCTCCACCAGAATAAATTCTGATGTCTTTGATTAGACTCTGACCCCCAAGAATTTCATCAAGCTGTAGATAAGTTGGGAAGAAATCAGTCGTAGTAGATGCTGGTAGTTTTAGTTTAACATCAAATTTTAGATAACTTTCTTTTGGCTGAATGTAATCAACAGTTGATGGAATCTCAATTACCACCCGCTGACCACCACTGTACTCGAGGCCATTTTGGCTAGGTACGCTTACAGACTTCTGGGAGATAGGAATCTTATCGTCGGACTTCCAAAACGAATCATTCGTGATAGTACTCATTATATATAGTATAACATATATTTTATTTTAAAATAAAAAAAAATTTTAAAAGTTTATGTTTTACTTCACCACAAATAATTTAGAGCCCAATATGCCGGACTGCTTTTATCTTTATAAGCAAACGTTCCATCCTTTCTTTTGATACCTTTGATTCTTGCTCTAAATGATTTACGTTGTTCTTTAGTTGCTTTTCCTGACCGCCAGTCATCCATCCCCCGGGCTCCAAAATGAATTGTTTTATATCCTTTCTTATTATCTGCTTTAACATATACGCTATACTTTTTTGTTTTGGGTGTTAATTTACCCTTGAATGGTTTATTTAAAATTGGTCTCCCCTTATTGTCGAGTGGCATTTATCTGTATAATATATATAATAAAATTAATTAATTGGATTAAATTAAAAAGTTCCACCACCTGCGCCGATTAGTTTTCTTGGGTCACTCTGACTCGTGGCCAAGAAGCCAACACCAGCAAGACTAGGAGGAACAACATCAGATTTCAAATCTCCTTGATATGAAGCATTCGTGGCTGATGCTTGTGCTTGACTATCTTTTACTGATTCGTATGTACCATCTATTGCCCCAGCGATCTGGACCGCTCCAGCAATAGGTGCTAGGAAGGGTAATGCTATTGACGCTATATCTAATACAGAACCACCAACTGTTAGAGCATTAGAAACTTCATCACCAGTAGTTGCCCCAGTTCCACCAAAGAACCCACCCTTAGAACCAATATTCGCAAAGTCTTTAACAATATCAATTCCACCGCCCACGTTTCCTAATACCTTACCAAGTCCAGCATTAGCAATACTGCCGACAGCAGCTCTGCCACCTGTTGCCGCCTGAATACCACGTTCAAATAAAGTTCCAGCCGCCTTCTCTTCTACTGGTGCTGCTCCTTTTCCAGCATCAGTAATTGCCGTTGTTGCTGTTTTCCCTGCTCCTTCGCCTGCTCCTCCTGCTGCTCCGGCTGGTCCAGGTTCTGTCGGTGCTGATGCCGCTGCTCCAGGCGCGGAGGGTTCGGCTGGTGCTGGCGTTGTTAAATCAGCAGATGACTCAACATTACCAGCTCCCGGAATAGTTGCCCCCGCTTTGAATCCTAAATCAGCCGACGATTGAACCCCACCACCCGCTACGGTTTCAACTTGTCCCGCATCTTTTAATCCTTGTTGTAAGCTGGTGGCTACTTTTCCAGCACTAGCCGCACCCTTTGCCGCACCCTTTCCAACATTCTTACCGATATTCCCACTTGCTAAATTACGAAAGTCTTCAGCAGCAAGTCCAGAATAACTTAGTCCTTTGTCAGCCATTCTTGCTCTGGTTGATGCCACAGATTGAAATGCTCCGTGTGCTCCGAAAGCATCCGTCACTCCGTGATACCATTCTTCGCCTTCTGCCATTTCTTTATTTTTACTTACTTGTCCGGTATAAGTTTGAGTTGTTTGGAGATTCGCATCCCTGATTGCGTCGTTGGCATCTGTGGCTTGTTCTAAAAGTTGGTTACCTTGTTCCATTATTAATGTATATATATATTATTATTATAATATTTTTAATAAATATTTTTTAATTATTTACTCATCAATATCCATTTGTGTTTTTTTATCTGCGTATCCACCAACCGCAATTTGTTTTTCAAAGTTGGAATACATAATTGGTGGATTAGCTTGAAGATCCATATAGCAAAAATCATATTTATTCGGTGTCGCTTCTCTGTATAATTTCATCCAATTTTCAGGTCCATTAAACAAATCACCGTATTCTTCAGCTACGGCTAATAATTCCTTTTGATTTGGAAAAGGACTTCCGATAATTACGTCAGTAGCATTCGCACGAACAATTGGTGATACAGAACCTTTGAATTTCTGAGAAGAGATGACCAGTAATTTGATATTAAAATGACGATATCTAGAACAGATATGATTAATTCTTGATTCTCTTTTTATTGAACCCAAACAATCATCTAATATTAATGCTGTTTCTGGTTGGTCTATTTTATCAAAACCTTTTTGACGATTAATTAATCCATCAATAATAGCATCATCATAATAATCATAAACATTAAATGCTTGATTAAGGAATCGAGATGTTACATCATTCTTGATCGTATTGCTTATAATCTGAACATCATCAAAATACTCCTGACCAAAAAATGAATCGTTTAACAAAAGGTTGCTAATAATAGTTGATTTTCCTGTTTTTACAGGGCTAATCATAAGAAGTAGAGCGCCACCACCAGGGACACCACATCCAACACAGGGTAGATTGGGGTGATGATATTTTGCTTTTACATTATCTGGCTCAACAACAGGTAATACCTTTGGTACAACTTTTGGATTTAATTTCTTATCCATAAAAAATAATTAATATACTATATATTATATTATAATTTTATAAATTAAATCACAAATATTATTCGTCGGAATAATTGTCACTATCAGTATCATAATCCGGTAAATCATCAATTGCTGATAATAATTTTTCACTTGGGTCAAATCCTAATTCTTTTAATTGGCGTTCTAAATTCTTAATTGTTACTGACTTATCCTCAACTAGACTATCCACTAATTTATATTTATTCATCCACTCCACCTTTTCTTCAGTGGTTCGGTGTAATATCTTTTGTTGTTTTTCAACTTGATTCTTTAGTTTAATATTTTCTTCTTCAATTAATTTATATGTCATACTATCTTTAATTTTTGTTGATGATTCATCATTTGTAGTAACGGCAGGAGTAACAGCAGGAGTAACAGGTGTTGGTTGTGCTCTGGTAATCTCTAATTGTTTATCCTTGACTCTTATCTGATCCGTTAAAAATTCTAATTGTGTTTGAAGTAATTTAATTTGTGAATGTAAGATATCAATTGTTGGTTGTTGATTTGGTGATTGATTAGGTGATACAGGTTGTGCCATTACTGTGCTATTTTGTTTAATAGCATTATTGTATAAAATACAGACTTGAGTAAATACATCAGTCGTATCCTTTTGTTGTAATTTTCTATTGGTATTATATTCTTTGTGTTTCTTTTCATACTTAACATTCTGCTTGAGTAGCGCTTTAATTTCTTTGACTTCGTCATCATTCATTATGAATAAATTATTCATTTATATATAATATATATAATATTTTATTTTTAAATAAATTAATTAATTCAATTTCAAATTAAATTTGTCTATAATTATAATTATATATTTAATTAAAAATAGATAAATCGATACTCAATAAATTATTGTGGCTTCTTTTATTTCCTCCCCAACTATTCTGATACTGATACAATTGTTTTTTAGATTGATAATATTCTTTAAAATAATTCGGGTTTTTCTTTTTCCAATTATTGACTTGTTTTTTACATTCTGCTTTATTATCTTGATAATATTGTTTTACAAACTTTTTATTATCATATATTAATCTAAAAGCATTAACAGTATCAAATTTATTTATCCAGTGACTCTCGCGTTCTCTGCGGTTTGATTCTTCACATTTTTCTAATTCATATATTTTGCTATTCTCCAAATCAAGTAATTTGCTAGAGCACGGATTATCGTGTTTTTTATCATATTTATGAATCACATATCTGTGACTTAATTTTATAGTGGTGCTACCAACATATTTTAAATTGTTGATATCTTCTATACAATAAATAGTCACCATCAATTATTTAATTAATATTATTAAATTCAATTTCAAATTAAATTTCAGTATTTGTAATTATTACAGATTTATAATGGATTAGTATATATTACTAATAATTAATTATTATTACAAAGAATTATAAAATTAGTAAATATTACAGGGCCATAATATCCCCCACATTTTGGCCAAAAATAAAGTATATGGTTTTGATATATATCTGAGAGTTTGTGATATATGCGTATTATTATCATCTCATATTTATCTCATTTTATTTGTTATTATTACAGATATTGTATATATTAGTAATTATTACTAATCATTAATATATATTACTAAATTAATTTAAAAGACTTAAACATTAGATTATTGTTTCTTTCGATTACTCTGCTTTTTAGGATTCATAATAAGGTAGCCATTAAATGAATCATTTTCTATTTGTTTTGTTTTTAATAATGTAAATAATGCCTGTAGGAAGCACTCGTGATCCTCTGCTCTCACTCGATATTTTTCATATCTTCTTAATGCTAATACTTCACAAAATTTTTTTGAGATATCAATTTGGTCTTTTAATGAATAGCCCTGTTCGAAATGTTCTCTAAAATGTGCCTGCCCTATTGCTTCATAATATTTAAATGTCTTAGTCTTTGTTAATGGAAATTGTGATACTAATAGACCCCTCCAATATAATGCTAGAGAACCACAAGAACCCTGTCTTAATGGATGTTTATATTGTGGTGTTCTGGATTTATAATCAATTGGATAGTTAAACTCCATATCATCTGTATTAAATGGAAACTTAAAATTAATGTTTTTTATATCTACCATTATATAATATATATATATAATAAATTTATCTATAAATATAATATATTATTAATATAAAAATAATATATCTATATATAATATATTAATGGAAATTCAAGAAGATTGTCAAAATATTAAATGCGATTTAATTAATGGGGATTGTTTGGAAGAAATGAAAAAGCTAGATGATGATTCTATTGACTTAATATTTTGTGATTTGCCGTACGGACAAACATCTTGTAAATGGGATTGTAAAATAGATTTAGAATTATTTTGGAAAGAAGTAATGAGAATTAAGAAATTACATACTCCAATATTTTTTACAACAACAACTAAATTTGGTGTTGAGTTAATCCAGTCAGCACCAAAGAAATGCTTTTTTCGATACGACCTTGTATGGGTCAAGTCATCAAGTGCTGGATTCCTTTGCGCTAAAAAGATGCCGTTAAGGAAGCACGAAATGATATATGTGTTTTATGAGAAATTACCATTTTATGATTTATCAAGTCATTCACATAAATTTATTAAAGAAACAGTAAATAAAAGAAGTGGAAAAGATGGAATAGATAATAAAGGTATGATAAAAAATAGAAGTAAAACAGAAATACAAAATAAATATGATCCACCACTACCAGTATCAATTGTTACCGAAGGTACTAACGAGAAAGAAGAAATAATTGAACCAAATGAAGATTATGATAAAAGAGAAAAGAAAAGTAGAAATACAATTAAGAAACAAGAGAATTATGGTAAAGGTTATCTAGATAAAAAAGTTAATTTTAGAAAGTATGACCCTAAACTTGGTGGTAAAGGTGCTGAAAGTAATATTTATGATCCACCACTACCAAATAGTATGTTAGAAATTAAATCAACTCGTGGAAAACATTCTACTGAGAAACCTGTGGCTTTAATGGAATGGATATTAAAATATTATAGTAAAGAAGGCGACGTAATTCTTGATCCGACGTGTGGTAGCGGTAGTACCGGCGTAGCCTGTAAGAATATGAAACGTAATTTTATTGGTATTGAGATGGATAGTGAAATATTTGAAATAGCACAAAAAAGAAATAATCAATAATAAATCTGTATATAAAAATAATATATTATTATATAATATAAATGGATAATCTACAAGACCACCTAAATAAGAATCCAGAATTAAAAAAACAATTAACTGATTTGGCTCTAGGAGCTGATAAGATAACAGGAGAAGAAAATCCCAATTTTTGTTATGATGATGAGCTACCGAATGTTTCAATTCTTATGCCTACTTGGAATCGACGACATTTTCTTCCATTAATATTAATTAATATTCATAATATGGATTATCCAAAACATAAATTAGAATTAGTAATATATGACGACCATCCTGTAAATCCATTATTTAATAATCAAGATGAAGTAAAAGTATTTCAATCAAACTGTAATTTAAAAATCAATTATATTTATAATCCTATTAGACATCTATCAATTGGAGAAAAAAGAAATAAACTAGTAAAGGCATCAAAATATAAACTCTGTATTAATATGGATGATGACGATATTTACTTTCCTGAATATATTAGATATTCTGTTAATCTTCTTAAAAGTAATAAGGCTGGAATTGTTGGAAGTCCTGAAATGCTATTTACTTATCCACATAATGGATATTCTGTTAGTGCTTTAAAGTGTGTATCAAAGAGGCAGGCACACGAGGCAACCTTTTGTTTCACCAAGAAACACTGGAAGAGTATGGGTGGATTTAATGAGAAAGGAGTTGGAGAAGGAGCAAGGATGATTGATTATAACGAGAAGCACGCGGTGATGTCGGATATCACTCAGTGTATGTGTTGCGTGGCTCACCAAAACAATACAGTATCAAAGGATAAATTTATTGATATGAATCGTGATGTAGTTGAATTAGTAATCCCGGATATCTACAAGGAATTAATTGATAGTATTTTGAATTCAGTAGCACAAGATATCTAGTTTATAATTAGTAAATATTACTAAATTAGTAAATATTACTAATAATTAGTAAAACCAACCATTAGATTTTGATTCTACAACCTCTTGCTTTTTAATATTTACAACGACCTCTTCTTGTTGAATTTTGCGATCTAATAATTCGCGAATACACTTCATATCATTTTTAATAGTAAAGATATCCTGTTTCAAAATATTAATATCGGTTTTAACATTTTGAATAAGAGCATTATTTTTTGATTTTAAATCTGACATAATTAATATTATGAATATAAAAATAAAATATTAATATTATTAATAATGGTAGATTTAAAATTCAGTAAAGTACCAAAATTAATTCATCAGCTTTGGATTGGTGATAAACCAAAACCCAGTAAATGTTTAGAGTCAATTAAAGATTATAATCCCGATTATGAATATATGTTTTGGGATGAAGAGACTCTATCAAGTCTTTCTCTTCCAACGAGATATCGACAGAAAATTGATTTGATGGAAGAACTAAACGGCAAGTGCGATATGTATCGTTGGATTATTTTGGAGAAATTCGGCGGAGTATTTATTGATGCTGATATTGTAGCGATTGAGCCACTAGATGATTTTCTATTAAATAAATCATTTTTCTGTTGGGAACAGGAACAGATGCGACCGAATCTCTGTGCTACAACAGTTATGGGATTTACTCCGAATCATTCAATACCGCAAATGGCGATTAATTGGATACTTCAAAATAGAATTACAAGCCCTGCTTGGGTATCTGTTGGTCCTCAGCTTCTATCGAATATTTATCATTCACTTACTGATGATATTAAATCGACAATTACAGTGTTTCCATCCTATTATTTTCTACCGGATCATTTAACTGGATTTAAATACAAGGGACACGGAAAAGTATATACAACTCATTTGTGGGGTTCTACTCACCGTAGTTACGAGGGATTAAATACACAAATTCCAGAACATCATACCAACCCCAGTACGTGGATTGATTTGACAATTGATGATGGAACATCAGAAAATAAAATTAAAGAAATAGTAAATTCAGTAAAACATATGCCGGGGCATTTTGGTGTTAATATTAAATGTAATTCAGATATCAGAAAATATATTAAATCAACTCGGTTTGTTAATTTTTTTGATTTAGAATTAGTGTTACAGGATTTGGGGGAGATCCAACATAAAGATTTAACAATTGAAGAAAAGATAAAACCATATTTTAAAGAGATGCTTGATGTTTGTGGTGGTAAGTGGATAAATGGTTGGGGTAGTTATTTATTTGAAGGTCAAAAATATGAATATGCTGATAATATGAAACTAAAACAAGAATTACTATTTGATAAGTGTAGAAATAAAAAAAATATATTAGAGATAGGTGTGTATATGGGACATTCTTTACTGCTAATGCTATTAGCGAATCCCAGTTGCCATATTACGGCAGTTGATATAGATGATACACTATCAAAACCAGTAATTGATTATCTTAACGAACATTTTAATAATCGGGTTACATTTATTAAAAGTGATAGTCTTGAATATCTGAAAAATTGTAATGATAAATTTGATTTCTTTCATATCGACGGAAATCATAATGATAATTTTGTGAAGCAAGAAATAGAATATATAATGGATAGAGATCTTTCGAGTGAAGATAATATCGAAATCATTTTTGATGATGAAGATCAAATGCGACCAACTCAGCAATATTTACAAAATAATTATAATGTTATAGAACAGATAACACCTGAATCAAGTTGGGCGAATACTTATTTTAATATTAAACTACGTGAAACACTAACAGAATTAATGAATAAATATGGTTCTGATAAAGGACAAGGAAGACATAATTATACCCTTCAATATGAAAGTTTATTTGATGGTATTAAAGACAATATAAAATCATTTTGCGAAGTAGGTCTCGGAACTACAAATCCCTATATTAAATCAAATATGGGATGTAATGGAAAGCCCCTAGCATCAATATATGGATGGCGTGATTACTTCAAGAATGCTACAATATATGGTGGTGATGTAGATCCGGATATTTTAAAACAAGGAGACAGATTCTCAACATTCGAGGTTGATATGACAAACCCAGATTCAATCCGTGAATTTTGGAATAACATCCCAGAAAGAGTTGATGTTATGTTGGATGATGGTCTTCACGAATTTGATGCGAATGTCTGCCTATTCGAAAATTCAATCGATATGTGGAATGATATGTATATTATCGAAGATGTCGGTAATATATATTTCAAAGAGTGGGATAAAAAAATAGAAGATTGGAAGATTAAATACCCTGATTTTAAATATCAAAAAGTATATCAAAATATTCCAACCAATAATTACGATAATAATTTAATTGTTATTACAAAACGTTTAGTCTGATTCTTCATCTGAAGAACGAGAAGATTTAATATAAACATCATTCTCTACAGATAGAGAATGACCGCGTTCTTTAGCATCCTTTTCTTGTGCCTGCTTATTAACTAGATGTTTATGACTTAACATAATTTTTGCTAATAGAGTAGTGGAGATTTTAACGCCAATATATTTATTGGATAGATAAATCATAAAATTACTCAACTGTTGTTTCTTATCATTTGATTTATTATCCGGAAATGGAAACATTTCATTTGTTTTTAATGTTTTAATGTATCGTCTTAATTCTTTAACAAGTGGTTTGTCAGTAATATCAAATACAATCTCTCCGTACTTTTTATTTGTTTTATATCCGTTTCTAGATATGAATAATTTCTTGGAACCAACTACCATAAAGTTTTTATCGCGTTTGTCTTCGTCCTTGAGTTTCTTGTAATCCATTAATTTAATTGTTTCTAATGTAGCCAATTCATTACGGATGTGGTGATGCTTTAGAATCGAGAAGATGATAAATCCCATATCATTTTCTCCTTTTAGTTTATTGATTAATTCATCTACTTTATCAACTGAAACAAAATTAGGACT
>Ga0181380_1001117_pt1 | contig 11832 bp, 9 predicted proteins | sample 3SPOviralmetaG_FD_130116 | JGI IMG/M metagenome (GOLD analysis project Ga0181380, IMG submission 130116) | Marine viral communities from the oligotrophic San Pedro Time Series (SPOT) site, San Pedro Channel, CA, USA - 3 SPOT_SRF_2009-08-19 | ecosystem: Environmental > Aquatic > Marine > Strait... | reverse complement strand
CGACCTGTCTTTCTACCCGTCCAGACCTGTCTTTTGGGCGGCCGGTGGGGTGCAGTTGCAGAGATTAACCTGTCTTTCATGGGGGTATTTCTACAGTGGGGGCAATCGTATGTGCACCAGAACGTGCATTTTGGGCCGGATCCGGTTTGGCTGAGTCTCCACCACTTTGGTAATTGTTTACGGGGGTTCAAAATCAAATTGCGCGGGGGGTCTGGGGTATCTTTTGGTCGGGGTCAACCTGTCTTTCTGGCGTCGTCTACCCCCACCTGTACACGCCTGCTAGGCGACGCGGCCGTGGGCACACACCGGGGCTCGTGAGAAGGGGCGTCCCGCCAGCGCCATGGCCGCTATGTGGCTCACGGCGTGCGGCGTCGCGCGGAGGAGGGCGTTGCCGTCGGCGTGGGCGGGGAGCACCACGCCACGCGCGGCGTCCTTGAGCATGTCCTCGCGGTGGGGGCAGTCGGGCGCTGCGGCGCGGCAGCAGAGGGCGGACGTCCCGGCGGCCTGGACGGCCCACTCGGCGTCCACCAGCGCCCGCACGGGGACGTAGGGCGACCGGGCGCAGGGCATGTACTTGTTCCACGTGGACCGCAGCGTGGTCATGTCGTCGCGGGAGAGGGGTGTGCCCTCGAACAGCTTGCGGCGGAGGGGCGCGAGGGAGGCGACCCAGGCGGCGTGGGCGACGCGGCGGACGTCCATGTCGGCGGGGGACACGGCGGCGTCGCCGGCGGCGGCCGCGTGGTGGAGGCCCGGGAAGCGGCGGGCGGGGTGGTGTCGCCCGTCCGGCGTCTGCACAGTGAGCATGGCGGCGTCGTATGCACGGGTTGGCGCTTGGCTGCATACACGGCGCTGATGGCGGACGTTGGTGGCGTCCGCATCACGGTGCCGTCGGCGACGCCGGCGACGGACCCCGCGCTGGAGGCGCTGCTGCCGAGCGAGCGGGACGCGGCGTGGGCGGAGTTCGTGTGCGACAAGCGGGCCGTGAAGTGCGTGCTGTGCTTCGGAGCGGTGCAAGCAGTAGCTGTGTGGGGCGCGTTTGTGTGGGCAATGTCCACTGTGTAGGGGTAGTCTATTTGTGGCAGTCTGTGCCTACGAGGGGCGGCACGCCCTGCAGGGCGGCCGCGAGGAACTCCCACCCGGCGTCGCCGGTGCGGAACCCGCACACGTCGGTGTGGCTGCCGCCCACATCCTCGAACACGGCCCGTGGCAGGCGCTCTGCGTACAGGGCGGCGGGCGACCTGTCGTCGGCCGTGGAGTGCATGATGCACACCGAGGCGGCGTTGAGGTTGCGGATGCCGGCGTCTGTCAGGGCGCCGGCGGCGTCGCCCAGCACCCTGCGGCCGTCGGCCTCCAGCTCGGGGCGCGCGGTCCAGCGGGCGACGGGGTCCAACACGGGCGCGACGAGGACCACGCGGGTCACGCGGGGGTGCAGCGCGCACTGCGCGGCCCAGAACCCGCCCGATGACACGCCGACGAGGGCCACCTCCTTCCCCGCCGGTGCCTCCTCTATTGCCTTGACGGTGGCGGCGACGGAGCCCTCTGCCGTGGGCACCGCGCCGGTGGCGTAGTCGAACCGAGTGGCGCCCACGCCCGCCTCGCGCAGCCAGTCGACCAGTCTGCTGTCCCAGGCGGCGCTGCCGCCGGCAAAGTTCCCACCGTGGCAGATGACGGCGTGGACGTGGGTCAGGGCTCCCGGTGGGTTGGTCTTGATGCTCATGCCGGCGCCCATGGCAGTGTGGCGCGCCTCTGTGGTCCACGCGTGCATACACGGTTGTCATTCGCAGCGTCAAACTCCATCCGCGACGTCTGGGCCGTCGGCGTCCGTCTTGGGCGCGCCGGGGGCTGTCTGGTCTATGTACCGCTGCGTCGTGTCGTCGGACAGCGCCACCTCGAGCGCTTCTCCCTCTGGCGTCGTCTTGTGTGGGACTCCGTGCGGCGCGTCGCTGGCGTCGACCACCGCCCGCGCCGCAAAGGGCCGCATCGTGGCAGTCCCCGGCCTGTGTCGGGGCGACAGCGGTCGGCCGCCCGCCGCCACTGTGCTTTCTGTCGACAGGTGCAGTGTGAAGCTCATGGCTGACCGCAGTGGACACGGACCACGGGAAATGCATTCATACACGGCGGCGGACGCGCTTGGACCGCCTGAACTCGGCCGTCAGCCGCAGCTCCACCGTGGCGGCGTGCTCCTCGTCGCTGACAAAGTCCTCCGTGGAGCGGCGGTACACGGTGTCGGAGCGCCCCTCGAACACGACGGCTCCCTCGCGGGTGGGCCCGCCGCCCCGCAGGCGCAGCACCAGGTGCAGCGTGGACTCCCGCTGGATGTTGTAGTCGGACAGCGTCATGCCGCCGTCGTAGATGGCGATGCGGCCCTTGTCGTTGGCGACGTTGGTGGCGACGAGTGCTTCGCGCCGCAGGGGGACGGCGTTGAACACGCCGACCGCGCCGGGGACGGGCACAAACTTCACCTTGGACACGTTCATCCAGTTGGACACGGCGGTCTGGAACCACGCCTCCTTGTCTGGGCGACTTGGGTGGCTGTAGTAGCGCAGCATGATGTGCTCTTTGCCGTGGACGAACGCCCGCGTCGCGTCGGGCTCCTTGCGGGGCGTGAACGTGACACGGACCAGGCCGTTGTCGGGGTTGCCCGCCGTGAGGCCCCGCGCCGCGCCCGCCGAGTCGACGGCCACAAACTTGAACTTTTTGCCGCGGCCCGGCCCGTGGTCTGGGGTGTCGATGCCCCCTCGGTGCCTGTTGGACCATGTCCACGTCCCGCAGAACTCTCCGTTGACGATGAACGATGCCAGCACGTCGACGCCGGACTCGTTCTTCATCCCAAGCGCAAAGGTGGTCTCGTCCTCCAGGGCGCAGTGGTGCTCCGCGTCGGGGTGGATGCGTTCCCCGTTGGCGATGACGTACGGCGCCAGTCCCTTGAGGCCCTCGCGGCGCACCCTGATCCACGCCATGGTCTGCGCCCGGGCCCTCCCGAGGGCCGTTTGCGCGTCGTAGACAGCCAGCCTGCCAACGGGCAGCGGCACCTCCTTCGTGGGGGCGGCCTCGTACGCAGAGTCGGGCAGACTTGGCCAGATCTCGACGTCCTTGTGGGGCCGGGTGGCGCGGTACGCCTCGACGGCGTCGGGCACGGTGGCGCCGGGCTTGAGGTCCAGCTCCGCGAGGTCCATGTGGGTCCATCCCATCTGCTTGCCGGCAAAGATGAGGCGCTGTTGGTCGGGCGGGATGCCCTCCCTGTCCTGGATTTTGCTTTGGAGGGCGTCGATCGTGTCGCCGGGCTCGACGTCCAGCGTGATGGTCTTGCCCGTCAGCGTCTTGACAAAGATCTGCATGGTCAATTGAGGTGTGTTGGGGACCCGGCGGGCGGGCAAGTGGGCATACTAGTGCCAGACGCCGGGTGGGATTGACTGTCGACTGGGGCGCCATTGACGGTCAATGTCGGCATTGACTGTGTAGGCGTATAGCGCGTGGGTGGTCGCCGCCTGTGTGGTCGCCATGCCGTTTGCCTACTTGCCCGAGGCTCGAGAGCGCGCGCCGCCCGTGGTGGTGGTGTGCACGCCAGTGGCGGGCCACGACGCGTGGGACCTGCAGATCGCGGCGGCGGCGTGGTTCTGGGACCAGGGCATGCGGGGCGGCGACGTGCCGGCCGAGGCGTCTGCGCCGCTGTGTGTGGTGGACGGCCAGGTCCCCACCGACGCGGCGTTCGAGCTGCAGTACGGCGCGGGGGCGCGCATCGCCGTCGTCGTGTGCGACAACTGCTGGGACAGGAGGACGCCGGAGACGCGGTACGGCCCGTGGGCCAAGGTGGCACACGTGGACGTGTCCCGGGCCGGCGCGTGGCGTCGGCGCGCGGACAAGGACATCGTTGGCATCCCGCACTACGTGGAGCTCGTGACGGCGCCGGAGATGGGTCTGAAGGCAGGCATGGCGCTGTTCACCGCGCTGGCGTACCCGGCCGTGCTGGGGTACGCGTACCCGGGGCCCGACTCGGTGGCGTGGGCCGAGGTGTACGGCTCGGACGAGAACAGGCCCCCCGCAGAGTAATGTGACATTGAGTGTCAATCCCCGCATGTGCTACACGCCGGTCACAGCGGTGGGCGACGTGCGCTTCTTGTAGTCGTCCCATGTCTCCATGAGCGCGGCCCTAACGATCTCTGCCGTGTCGGCGGCGACGACGTCGATGCACCACAGGCTACACACCTCGGCGCTGATGTTCTGCAGCAAGCGCGTTGCGTCCAGGCCGCCCACGGTGGCGTACGCCTGCCGCACGATGGTGGCGGCCACGTCGATGGGGCGGAACGCGGACCACCGCTCGACGTGGCACCCGGCGACGGCCACGGTCATGGCGGCCGTCGCGGCCAGGGTGTGACGCGTGTCCAGCCTGGCCTTGGACGACGTCTTGTCGTTTGCCCACACGACGGCGATGACCGCCTTGACAAAGTCCAACACGGTGAAGGACGTCGTGTCGCCGTCCATGTCGAGCAGGACGTGCGTGGACGCCCGCGCCGCGTCGCGGGCCCCGACGGCGATGCCCGCCCTCCGCGAGAACGTGTCCCACGCGCGGTGCACGGGGGCGATCTGCGAGTTGAGGCGGCCGGCGATGAGGAGGCACCCCGCCGCGGCCACGGTGACTGCAGCGGGCGAGGCGCCCACGGCCGTCGCGGTTGCCCACCTGTCAAACAGCTGCACGGCGTGGGCCGTGACGGCGGGCGGCTGCTTCTGCTGTATCGCCGTCTGGGAGATGGCGTCGCACAGCGCGATCCGCCGCGCCTGGCCCACCACGTGGATGGCGTGGAAGATGTCGACCGACGCGGCGCGCGCCGTCATGGCGTCCGCCAGCGACGCCAGGTACGCGCAGCACTGCTGGGGCGTGGTGACCGGGAACTCCAGCGTCTGCACCGCACGGTACACGGCGCCCGGGTCCAGCATAGTCCTGGGCGGGCAGAGCTTGGCTATGGCCTTCTTCACGGGTGCGAACGCCTCGGCGGCGGACGGCAGCGGGGCCGGGCAGTCTGGCCGGGGGTCCGTAAAGGCCACGGCGTCCCCGACACCCAGTACAGGCGCCATGCCGGCGGGGGACGACGGGAAGACGGTCGGCGGCGGCAGCGGCGGTGGTGGCAGTGGCGCGGCCACGACTGGCGGGGGTAGCGGGTCCGCCGACGGTGCTGCCGGCGGCGCCGCTACCACGGGTGGCGCGGCGGTGGGCATGGAGGTCCCCATTGGAGCGGCGCCGACGTGGCCTGGGTGTGTGCACCATACCCAACAACGACCACGCCTGGCATTGTGTGTCAAGTCCCCATCTGGGCGGGCTCCGGTGCGCTAACCGCGGCCATGAAGGCGTCAAAGGCGGCCGACGCGACCAAGCTGAGCTCGACGATCAGGAGCATGGCGTCCGCGTTGTCGTCGGGCAGGGTCGCGGTGGCAGATCCGAACAGGACGACGTATCCAGGGTATACCTCGCGCGCGTACGTTGCGGTGTCACATATGCCCCGTAGAGAACGGCCGCTCTTTCCTCTGGGATGTCCCGGTTGACACACTTCAGCTTCACCCGGAACGTCGACATGTTCAGAGCGTGCATGCGACCGTCGTTGCCCATGTTAGCGAGGCGCTTGGGGTTGACACGGAGAGGTTAGTGGGCCTCTTCTTGAACCAGGCGGTGCCGGAGATGGCTGCGAGAACGGCATCGGCAGACAGGGCGCCCAGCGGAACGACATCCACTGTGCTCGGCACCCTTGCCCTCTGTGTGGCTACCATACAACGCGTGGAATTGAAATTGACTGTCAATCTCGCGTACTATTCAAAGTCCACGAGCGCCGGTGGCCGCTCTGTGCCAATCGCGGCCATGAAGGTGTCAAAGGCGACCGCGTTAACCGCGCTGAGCTCGATGGTCAGGTACGTGAGCTGCATTGTCTCTGACTCCGTAATGCTGACGGAACCGAACAGGACGACGCTCTCGGGGTTTGTGGCGTACGCGTTCCTTGCGGTGCGACGCACGTTGTCATGGATGATGGCCGCCATTTCCTGTGGCGTGGCTTGGTCGGGACACTCCAGGTTCCAGATGTGTGGCACCATGTCGAGCACGCGCATGGCGCCGTTTTCGTCCGCGCCCGAGAGCCGGCTGGCGGTCGATCCAAGGATGTCCGCGGGGCGCTTCATGAACCAGCCGTTGCCGGGGGCGTCCGCGGGAACGGCATCGGCAGGCAGGACGTCCAACTCGACGGGCTCCATTGTGCTCAGCACCCCTGTTCCTGTGTGGCTACCATACAACGCGTGGAATTGAAATTGACTGTCAACCCTGCGTCCCGCGGGGCACGATGAGCGCCGCGTTTCCGTGCACGCGGGACCACACCGCCAGGCACTGCCCGCCGAAGCACGTGGCGGTGTCCGTGTCCACGACGGCGCTGCCGGCCATAGAGTCCGCCGTGGGCACGCACAGGTTGACGTACTCCATGGCGATGGTGGTGCCGGTCGGCCGCACGTCGAACGTGCTGATCCGGCCCGACACGTTGCGCACGTGCAGCAGGATGGCGCCCTTGTCGGGCCGCTTCTGCCACGCCACGGAGCACGCGTCCTTCAGCTTGATGTAGCCCACGGCCTCCACGCCGGCGCAGATCATGAACGTCTTGACGTGGTCCATGGTCACCACGGCCATCATGATGTACTGCTTGGCGCCCAGCTTGGCGTGCACCGTGTCCATGCCCAGCACCGTCTCCAGGTCGCTGCCCATGCCGGACCGCACCTGCGCCGCCGACCCGGGCCGGCACACCGTGGAGTTCAGCACGCGCGCCGGGTGGACCCGTGTCCGCCGCACGCCGTACACGGCGCCCCACGGCGTGCGCCCCACCGCCGCGTCCAGCTCGGCGCGCGTCACGCTGGCGACGCTGGCCGCGTCCACGGCGCCCGTCGCGCGGTCCTCGCCCACCTTGTCCAGGTCGCTGCTGAACGTCACGCCGCGGCGACGGACCTTGGACACCTCCCGGACCACCTCGTCCTCGCACACGTCGTCGGCGTCCTCCTTCGGGAGCGGCAGTAGCGTGTCCCCCGCGCCGCCGTCGTCCTCGTCGTAGTCGTCCTCCACGACGGGCGCGGGCCGGGCCGGGTCGCTGCCGGCGATCATGTGCCGGAACCACGCGGGCGGCATCAGCTCGCCACACTTGGCGTTCTGCGTCTCGACGGACGTGCCCGAGATGGTGCCCGGCACCGATATGGTCATGAACTCCGTCCCCGCCGTCAGCAGCGCGGACTTGATGAACCGCACCCGCTTCACCGTGTCCAGCGCGGCCTCCTCCACGATGGGCACCGTCGTCAGCGTCATGGTCGTCGGGTTGGCCACCAGCACGGAGTTGTTGTGCAACGTGAAGGCGACCACGACGTGGCCGTTTTCCAGCACGTCCACGTCGGTGGCCACCACCAGGGAGTACGACTTGTCGGGGTCCGGCGGCGCCTCGAGCGCCTTGGCAAACGCCTTGGTGTCGTCGCGCTTGCCCATGTAAACGTCGTGCAGCGGTGCGCACGCCGCCGGGTGGCGCGCCCACGTCTGGACCAGGACGCCATGCGGCGTGCTGATGCCGGCGCCCGACGCCGACAGCAGCAGGGTGCCCACCTTGAAGTCAAACGGCGTCGGCGGCGTCGCGGCGTCACGGCGGGGGACCATCAGGCCCACGGCCGCCTCGCGGGCCAGCAGCGCGTGCAGCGCGTCCTGCTGCTCCATGGACACGGCGGTCTCCAGGACGCCGTCCGCGGTGGCCAGCGTCGTGGCCACCTCGGCGGCCATGGCGCCCGCGGCCGTGGGGCACCACACCAGGAAGACGGTGGTCGGCGGCCCACCGGTCGGGTTGTTGATGGACATGGCCACGGGCGACGGCGGGTTGCGGTAGTCGGCCGACGGCAGCACGTGCACCGCGGTGACCAGCCCCGGGCAGTGCGTGGGGAACGGCGATGTGGCCGGGTCGGGGTACGGCCCGTCGGGCGTCGTCTGCGACTCCATCACGGCCACGACGTACACGGAGCCGTCGGGCGTGGTGACGTGCATGAGCTCGTCGTGGATGACGGCCTTGGAGTGCCCCGTGCGGTGGAACATGGGCGTCGTGAACGCCAGCGGCACCGCCTTGTTGGCCAGTGCCACCACGTCGACGGGCTCGGCACCGGCGTTCGCCACGGCCCGCAGCACCTCCTGCACCGGCACCGCCACAAACTGCAGCGAGTTGGACAGCACCACCAGGCACGACCGCGTGGTGACGCCCACCACGCTCCACTTCAGCGTGAAGTACCGGTCCTTCATCCAGTCCGGCCGCGAGCTGCCGCCGACGTCGAGCGCCTCCTTGTGCACGCCCGCGAACATCTCGTCAAGCACCCTGTCCACGGGGACGCCGGCCGGGATGGCGCTCCGCGGCGACTTCATAAACCACGCCGCGGACCGCCGCCGGAGCTCGTACGACAGGCTTGGCGGCACCACGAACACGTTCGTGCCCTCGGGCGCCCGTGGCTCCATGAAGGGTGCCAGCGTTACGCCGGCGGCGGCGGCGGCGGCGGCCTGCACGTCGTACTCGCCGCGCGCGACGGGGACCTCGGTGGCCAGGCGGGCCATGTGCTCCGCCTGGTCCTTGCGGCCGTCGTTGTCGGGCAGGTCCAGGCCGCCCAGCGCGCTGGTCAGGCTGTCCATGATGTCCTCTTCCTCCTGCCGCACCACGGCGTCCTTGGCCATCGCCGCTTGCACCACGTCCCGCAGCGCGGCGACGATGGACGCTTGCGGCACGGTCACGAGCGGCGCCACGGGCCGCCCCATGGCGCAGCGCCGCCACGGCATGCCCTCCACGCTAAAGTCGTCCGGGATGGACACCGTGAAGCTGCGGTCCTTGGCCACGTCGTCGTCGTCGTCACTCTCGTCGTCGCCACGCATCATGCCAAACGTAGGCGGCAGTGCCGGCACCGTGTCGGGCACCGTGCTGGGCACCGTGTCGGGCACCGTGTCGGGCACCTTGGTCTCCTCCGCGCCACCCAAGTCAATATCGTTTGCATCTGCCATGTTGACTGTCAATGCTGTGGCGGGGACACGCACGGCGTGGTGTGTATACAAACGACACGCCCCACCACACAACCAGAGTCAATCCCCGGCACGCACCGCGTGCGCTCTCCATGGACGCGCTTGGGTCCGCGTTCGCCCGGCCGTGTATCCGCACGGCCGACTTTGGCTGCCTGGACGACGGCGGCCCGCCCGCCGTGCTGTGCAAGGTCCGCAACGTGCGGCTGTACCGGCAGACGGCCGCGCGGGAGGCCACCGTGTCGGCCGTCATCGGCTTCCTGGCCAGCCACCTGCAGCGCCAGGTCACGCTGCAGGACGACGCACAGGCCGTGACGCCCGAGAAGATGGCGTGGATCCGCGAGGTGGCGGGCAAGACGCTGGCCATCATGATCGCCGACGCGTGCCAGGGCTTCATCGCGTGGCGGCCGTCGCCGCCGCCCAAGCGGTGGCAGGAGGCGCCGGGCCACCCGTACCAGCGCGTCGTCATGGTGACGCCCGCAACCCACGACTTCTACTTGGTGTACCGTGACCACCTGGCGACGCGCCCGGGACAGGACACCGCGCCGTCCGTCATCGCGGTGCCCACGTACTCCACCGAGGGCCGCGGCGTCAGCGGCAAGTCGCCCTTTGCGGGCCTGGGCGTACACACCTCCGAGTCGGCGCAGGGCGTCGTCACCGGCCTCATGGTCAAGCAGGTGTGGGACCGCCGGGACACGTCGGTGCGCGTCTTCGTCAACACACTGCCGCACATGGGCGACCCCGTCGTGCCGCTCGGCGCCCTGTTCAAGGACGCCACTTTCACCGACACGATGCGCGTCGCCGAGGCGTACGCCGTGCAGAGCATGGCCCGGCCGGGCATCGTCCTCGGCGACGGCACCGCACGCGACGCCGTCGCCTCGCGGGCCGCCATCATCCCCGACCCCACGGGCCGCAGCATGCGGGACTCGCTGGCCATCCAGCAGCAGCGCAACCTGCTGCAGATGAACGCGCTGCAGGACGCCGTCGAGTCCAACGCGTGGGCGCGGCCCACCGTGGACGGCGAGAGCCTGCCGGGCGGCATGATGCGGCAGTTCAACCCGTACCTGGGCACCACCACGCTGGAGGCGCCGTACACCCGGTTCGAGGCGCTGCAGCGCGCCACCGTGGTGCCCACGGGCCAGACCGTGCTGCGCGGCCCGGAGCCGTCGCAGCCCAGCAACGTGCTGGGCGCCGTCGAGGCGCTGCGCGAGTCCGTGTGCGCCCAGTTCCGCATCCCGTCCTCCGTGCTGTTCATGCACAAGGGGTCGGGCGGGCGCTCCACAGGCGCCGCCGACGTCGGCCAGGACGGCCTGTTCCGCACCGTCGACCACCACGCCGAGTGGCTGCAGTTCCTGGTGCAGTCCATGTACGACGCGTGCGTGCGGCCCATGGAGGACGCCAAGCTGAAGCGCCGCGTCGTGGCCGCCGGCAGGTTTGTGCAGCTGCGGGCGTACGAGCGGGGCGTCATGACGCTCGCCCACAACCTGGCCGCCGTCACCAAGGCGGCCCAGGCAAGGCGCCCGCCGCCCAGGGACGGCGACTCGACGGCCGCCGTCGTGACGTCCAGCGAGGACGACGACGCGCCGCCGCCACCCAAGCCCAAGGCCAAAGACAAGGACGTCGTGGTGGACGTGCCGGGGTGGATCGAGGACGACCAGCGGCGGAACCTGCAGTCCAAGGAGGCCACCGAGGCGCTGCGCGGCCTGCCGGAGTTCACCGCGTACCACGAAAAGGACACCACCCGCGTCCTGGTGCACCGCATGCAGAAGAACGCCCGCGTGGCGGAGCTGCTGGAGAGCAAGCAGCTCGCGTGGAAGGCGGGCGCCGCCATGATTGCCACCGACATGGGCATCTCCGAGGACTCGCTGGTGAAGGACCCCGAGGCGGAGCTGCTCCGCGTCGAGGTGGCCCGCGCGCGGGCCCTGGCCGCGGTGGAGCTCGAGACGAAGCGCGCAGAGGCGGAGCTGCAGGTCAAAACCGAGGAGCGCCTGGCCGCCATCCAGGCCAAGTACGCCCCCAAGCCAGAGACTGCGCCTGCCGCTGCCAAGCCCAAGCCCGCTGCCGCCAAGCCCGCTGCCACCAAGCCCAAGCCCGCGGCCAAGCCCGCCGCCGCCAAGCCCAAGCCCGCGGCGAAGGAGGGCGACGACAAGACAGACAAGCTGCGGGCGCAGCGGGACAAGAAACGCGAGGCCCGCAGGGGGGACACGCTGGGCATGCCCAGCGGGAAACGGCGCAAGGCGGGGGTGGGCGGCGGCGGCAGCAGCGGCGACGAGGACCCCACCAAGCTGCGGAGGGGGCCCAAGACGATCAGGGTGTAGATTGACTGTCAATGACACACCAAACGCTGATTGGCTGTTGGGTGGTTGCACCCCCACCATCTGGTATGAGCCTCTCCCACCGGGCCAAACCCCGTCACAATCCTCCTTCCCTGTCACCATGTCCAAACGCCAGCGCACCCCCAGCACGCCAACCGATGCGCCAGCCGGCGCCCCCATCACCTTTCTGCACGTCACGATGGCCGACGGCGTGGCGCGCGCCGTGTTTGCAAACAAGAAAGAGTTCTGTGACGCCGTTTACAAGGGCGCGACAGAGCTCGCCGACACGGAGGGTGACGACTTTGACGCCACGATGGCCACCCTCGTCACAGAAGTGATGGGCCTCTCGCCGGGCACCCACTTCGTCTTCCGCGACTTTGGTGAGTGCTCGAAGACCGCTGCCGCGGCGCACGGCGGCCTCTCCGAGGCTACCATTGACTACATGTCCTTCTTTGCTTGGTCCAAAGTGTT
>Ga0181380_1001116_pt1 | contig 11835 bp, 21 predicted proteins | sample 3SPOviralmetaG_FD_130116 | JGI IMG/M metagenome (GOLD analysis project Ga0181380, IMG submission 130116) | Marine viral communities from the oligotrophic San Pedro Time Series (SPOT) site, San Pedro Channel, CA, USA - 3 SPOT_SRF_2009-08-19 | ecosystem: Environmental > Aquatic > Marine > Strait... | reverse complement strand
GTGAATGCGGTGACAGTTAGCACATAAAGGTATGACTTCACCACTATTTATTATCTCATATGCTTTTCCAAATCGTGAGTTGCGAATGTATTCACTCACCTTAATATCTCCTGACGCCTCAATGTGGTGAAAGTCTATCACGGCTGGGTTACTAACTCCGCAGAACGAACATTCCAAAGTTGACTTGAATGCTTGCCACTTCTCTCGGTGCTTCTTTTTGCGTAACCTATTTTTCTCAATAACGCGCTCACGATTGCGTTTGTACCACCCAGCGCCATACGTTTTTGCGTATGCAACACGTTTTTTCTTGTCTTTGTATGGCAATTGAAAAACCTGTCTTATTGCGCGTTGCGCGAACTTTAACATATTTTTCAATCATTTAATATTACCACGGTCTGATTTTTGGTTTAACTACTTTGCTAGGTATGTCGCTGACTTCACACCAGGCTCCATGTGCGTTTATTTTTTCGTAAAAACTTTTATTGTCCATAATGACGCTCCAACAATCATTCTCACTGGCAAACCAGACTTTAGCTTCTTGAGGGTTGCCGTTCATGTAATATAAAAATATAGCGAGAGTAAAATGCTCCATTGTCTGCTCCTTATTTACTTCTATTCCCATTATTCTTTAGCAACTTAAATTTGCTTTCTGCTGTAATGTTTTTAGATGTTCCATGTAGGGCTCTGCGAACTCTATCACTTCCCAAAGTCGCCATTTTCTTCATGGCTTTTCCCATTTCTTCCTCAGTTGGGTTTCTGCCATTCTGCTCTTTAAATATTTTTACGAAGTTCTCAATCATATTCTCACACCTTCTTCTCGAAGTTTTTTTATTAATACTGCCATTGCCTCTGTAGCTTCACGATACTGTTGTTTTACTGAAGGCGGTGCTTCTTTCATCAGAGCTAGCGGCTCCAACCGATCTATCTCCCTCTTCAAACTGTCTCTCGTATTTCTGTCTTCTGGTTTCAACTGCATCTTCTTTTCCTTTGTCCTTATGCCTGAAATAAGTTTTTAGGTTCATCTTGTGTGGCGTCTTCATTGCATCACCATAAAGCTGTCTATGTTTAAAGCCACTAATATTAAAACAATAACCATTAGCACAAAAATTATTCTGTCTTGCCAATCAATCATTTTTTCTCCTTCCATTCTTCATAACCTTTGCTCATAGCCGCAAGAGCATTATTGATTACTTTGTTTTCTGTAGCGATTAGACTGTCTATGTAGTCACCGCCCATTATATCAAAGCAATGGCTTAATAACGCTTGTGAAATAGTCATATGTTGGTTTTCAGTCAGTTCAACTTTTATCTTTTTTGACATTTTCTAACTCCCTTAACTGATCTTCATATTCTTTTAATCTGTCTTTTGCATTTTCCAGAATGATTTCCTCCATTGCAATGTCGGCACTAGCAGAGGAAGGCCGAACGCCTTGCCCCCAATAGTTTTTGCAGTTCTCAATAGTTTGCTTCTGCCTCTCAATGTATTTTTTCTCTGAGACTATTTCGAACTTTAGTTCATCTATTTTGTTCATTTGTTTCTCCCAAATAAGTAGGGGCTGTTAAGCCCCTGTTGATTTTACCAAGCTAATAAGCAATCGAGTATATATTTTCTTGGCATCTTGTTTTCTATTAAACTTTCGCAAAACTCTTCTTTAGTAAACCCTAAGTCTTTTACTTGCTTTGCGTATTCTGTTGGCTCTCTTAAAATTTCCATTTTTTTCTCCTTTTTGCTTATAAATTATATATAAGAACTTGCTAGCAACTTGTCAATACTTTTGCTAGCAAAAAATTAACTATTGCAAAAAAAAATTGCTAGCACTATTTATAGTGTAAAGCTAGCAACTATCGAGGGATACGATGAAAGAACATAAGGAACAGTGGAACCACCGAATAAGAGTGGAGTTAGCTGATGGCATGCGAGAGCTGCAAGAACGCAGAGAGGAAGCGCCAACGCTAAGAGATTTAACAGAAGAGGCGCTTGAGCTTTTTCTCAAAGTAAACGGCGTCAAACTAAAAGAGGCAGCATGATATATATAGGTATAGACCCAGGTTTCTCTGGAGCCATTGCTTTTTACTGGCCTGATGAGATGCATATTGAAGTGTACGACATGCCAGTAGTTAAGAACGCAAAAGGCAAAACAGAGCTCAATCTGCACGAGCTACATCAAATAATGAAACCAGAGGCAGACGAGCAGCACATTGCATTTATAGAGCAAGTCGGTGCAATGCGTGGTCAAGGTGTATCAAGTATGTTTCGGTTCGGGCAGTCATACGGTGCTACACAAATGGCAGTCGCAGCTCACAAAATACCAATGCACTTAGTCACTCCTGCAAAGTGGAAGGGGCATTTCGGATTAAGCAGAGACAAAGGTGTGAGCAGAGGACTTGCCACACAGAGGTTTCCGAAAAGCGCAGATTTATTTAAACGTGTAAAAGATGATGGCAGAGCAGAAGCCGCATTAATAGCTCTTTATGGTGCAACACAATGAACGGATTTGAAAAACATAAAATCAAGCATTTGTCGGCCTCAAGCATAAACCTCTGGACAAACGCGCCAGATGTATGGGTTGCAAGTTATCTATTTGGAATGCGTGGGCCAATGTCAGCGCCTGCTATGAGAGGCATTTGCACAGAGGATGCAGTAGTGGCAGTACTGACAGGCAAGCAGAAGACAGAGGACGCTCTGAAGGCTGCTCTGAAGAAGTTTGACAATACTTTTTTAATAGGATCAGAGAAAACAACTAAAGAGCGCAATATGATTGAGCCGTGCATGCAGTTGGCTCTCGAAGAACTAAAGCCCTACGGTAAGCCAGAGTTTCCAGAAAGTGGTCAGGTAAAAATTAATATAACAGCCAAGACAGACGATTATGAAATACCTGTTATCGGCTTCCTAGACTTAGTCTTTCCAGATCAGGGAATAATCATTGACTTAAAAACTACAGGCCGAATGCCTTCAACAATGTCGTTAGAACATCAGTTACAACGTGCAATATATCAAAAGGCAAACGGCAATCAGGCAGTTAAGTTTTTATACGTCACACCAAAGAAGGTGAGTTTATTAGAAGATGGAGACCCAAGTGAGTTACTTGCAAGAGCTAAAAAGCAAATCAGTAGACTTGAGAAGTTTTTACGAGCAGGCAGTAAGGAAGACATTCGGCAAGTTATACCAGTCAACCCTGGTTCGTTTTACTGGAACGGGTCAGAAGAAATCAGAGAGAAGCTATATGACATATGAGTTTCATAAATCACATGCTTGGAAGCCCAACGCAGACAAAGACTTTATGCGTAACTGCTACGATTTTAGAGACATTGTGTCGATGTACAAAGATAGCATCAGGTTTTACTTTCCAAACTATGACGATGCACCGTGGCAAGTCCAAGCAGAGATCGGTGGAGAAAAGGTAAACTTCTGGCCTCATAAAATCAAAGCGCATGTAGAATTTAGAGCAGGCGGATCAGTTGAAGGCAAATATAAAATAATAGATTTAATAAACGATCAGATCGTTAATGACCTAACAGAAAAAAGAACGAGCGATGGTTGGGTCATGGATGATGATTTTGATGTGTTTGAGTAAACCCACGCTGCGAGGGTCAGAGCAGCACAACAACGTCAACAAATCAAACAAGTGAAAGGAACAACAATGTTTGAAATAGACTTAGGAAATACTGGTAGCGATATAAATACATTTCTGTCGTGGTCTGCAAGGGGCACACAAGATGGAGCTGTCAGAGCAAAAAACTTTTATCTCAGAGAAGGAGCAGCAAAAGACGAATACCCTACAGCTAAGACAACTGGGTTTGTCATTGACCTCGATAGCCTTAAAACAGGTTGGCAGAAGTCAGAGGGCATACAAGGAGTAGCGCCAGAATGGAAGTGGAACCCATCAGTAAATCAAATGATGGGAAAGCCAGGCGAAGATTGGAAGAAAGGAATGTCAATCAAGTGCGCCATTGGAAGCGGTAAGGTTGCTATGTGGGAACAAGCAGGCGCAGCAGTCTGGTCAACTCTCACAGAACTTGCTCCCAAGTTTAAAGACCAACCGAGTGCAGGCCAAATGCCCTTGATTAAAATGACAGAAGCAAAAGAGCTTAAATTTACCAAAGGCTCAACATGCTATCCTGTTTTCGAGATCGTTAAGTGGGTGGATAAGCCAGACTGTCTGAAAGAAGGAGCAGCAGCAGGGATTGCAACAGAAGAGGCAAAGCCAGTTACTGAAGCAGCTCCAGCAGTTACTACAGACGACATGGAGTTCTGAACAAAAAAATGGGCGGCTGGGAGATGCCGCCCAAGTTCAGAGAGGAAAAATGAAATGGAAATGGAAACCAATATGAGTGAAATAGCTCCCAAAGCCGAGGTCATTTTTAGCTTTATAACACAGATAACTCAGAATTGGAAAGAGTTACCTAGTGCTTTAATAGAGATACGAGCGATTAGCCCCGTTGGATCAATCCAAGTGGCAAGATTTTCGGCAGATAATATTGAAGAAGTTGTAAAACATTCGGCTGCAATGAATAAAGCCAAACAAAATATTTATATGTGCATCAATCCAGTTGACGCAAAAGCCAATATACAAACAGGCAAAGCCGCAAAAGATGTAGATATTTTATCCGCATTATACTGCTTTGCAGACGCAGATACAGAAGGCGCAATGGAAAATATACTATCATTTGCAGGCCCGAAGTTCACAATGTCAGTTAAAACAGGTACAAAACCATTCTCAAGAGGTCATGCATATTGGCAACTTGAAGAGCCATGCTACAACCTGGACGCTTGGAAAGATGTACAGAAATCAATTGCAGCAAGCTTGCAAACAGATGCGGCAGTCGTAAATCCTAGCAGAATAATGCGCGTAGCAGGCACAGTATCTTGGCCCAATCAAAAGAAAACAGAAAAAGGATATGTTCCAGAGCTCGTTACAATGCGTACAAATTTCTCAACAGAAAGAGAACCAGTAGAGTTTGAACGAATGATGAGAGCATTCCCAAAAAAAGAAGTGCCTAAAAATCAAGTTACAAACTTTGAAATTGATTTAGGCCAACAGGCAATGGATAGACAATTAGCATCTCAAAGCATCATGCAAGGCGATGACTGGCACAATAATATCGTCAGATTAGTTGGATCATATGTCAGTAAAGGATTGGCAGACGAAGAAATCCACAGCATAACAGATAGCTTCACGCTGTCAGGATACTCAGTCGATGACACAAGGCTAGAAGTGCAGCAAGCCATAGACGGAGCCAGAGAAAAAGGATGGACGCCACCGCCCGATCCTGTTCAAGAAAGAATGGAACAGCAAAACCAGTCCATGAATGTGCCAACAGAGCCAACAGAAAGCTTTACAGAGGACGATACACAGCAAACATGGCCTACGCCTTACAAAACTTTTAATGCTCTCACTCTGCCTCGTAGAGAGTGGGTGTATGGATATGACTACATCAAGAAGTACATCAGTGTCACAGCCTCGGCAGGAGGTATTGGTAAAACATCTCTAACCATTGTGGAAGCATTGGCGATTGCAACAGGAAAGCCGTTATTAGGTGTGGCAGTCAGGCAGCAATCAAATGTCTGGGTTATTAACCTTGAAGACCCAAGAGTTGAACTGGAAATGCGTACAATAGCCGCCATGCAACACTTTAATGTCACGCCAGAAGATATTGACGGTAAACTGTTTATGGATGGTGAAGACGATATACAGATTACATTGGCGGCAGAAAGCAGAGATGGATTAATACAAAACGATGCGCTCTTACAGTTTATGTCAGATAAAATAAAAGAGCATAACATAGGTGTAATAATCCTCGATCCGTTTGTGTCGGCTCATCTTGTAAACGAAAACAACAATGGATCAGTGCAGGCAGTCGTGGCAATGCTAAGAAAGTTAGCCAGAGATACAAACTCAAGCATTCAACTCGTGCATCACATCAGAAAAACAAATGGTGACGATGCAACTATTGATAGTGTCAGAGGTGCAGGAAGTTTAATTGGAGCAGCAAGAGCCGCAAGAGTTATCAATAGAATAACACCAGAAGACGCAATGTCTTTAGGTGTGGACGAACACGAAGCACTTGGCATATTTGCAGTGGATGACGGTAAAGCAAACCTGGCTCCGCCTTCTGATAAGCGTATATACAGACGTATGCACTCAGTAGAGATTGCAAATGGTGAGCATATCGGGGTTGCCACGGAGTTTAAGCTACCAGACCTTTTTGACGGTGTGACAACTAAAAACTTGTACAACGTGCAAAGAGAAGTTGGAGAGGCAGAAAAGCAAGACGATCCGTATAAGGCAGATATAAGAGCTGGAAAGTGGATCGGTAAGGCAGTTGCAGAAGAGCTAAACCTAGACATCGACAAGCCTGGAGAGAAGGCACGAGCAAAAGCAATTGCAAAGCAGTGGGTGCAGTCTGGCAGTCTCAAGATAGAAAAAATACCAGATACAAGAAGCGGAAGAGATGTGCCGTGTGTGATTGTTGGGGATTGGGTTAAATGGGACGAAGTTTAGAACACTACAAAATACCAAACGGAAACACGCTGATTAGCTTTTCTGGCGGTAGAACGTCAGGATATATGCTTCACCAAATACTACAAGCAAATCAAGGTCTGCCAGAGCACGCAAAGGTTGTCTTTGCCAATACAGGTAGAGAAATGCCAGAAACGCTAGATTTTGTGCAAGAATGTGCAGACAGGTGGAATGTGCCGATCACTTGGTTGGAGTATGCACGCAATGACGGGAAGGTCGAGTTTAATATTGTCAACCACAATCAAGCAGCCAGAAATGGTGAGCCGCTAGAGGCAATGATAAGAGCTGCTAGATACATCCCAAACACAATGCGCAGAAAGTGTACGCAAGAAACAAAGCTGCTTACAATCAAAAGATATTGCAGGTCGCTTGGGTGGAAACTCTGGACAAACACTGTTGGCTTACGCGCTGATGAAGCATACAGAATAAAGCCAAGCAAGGATAAGATGTGGGACAACTGGTTTCCGCTGTACGATGCTGGCGTTTCAAAGCGAGACATCCAAACATTCTGGCAGCAACAGCCGTTTGACCTGCGGTTGCCGATCTTCAATGGCGTAACGCCTCATTCAAATTGTGACGGTTGTTTTCTAAAGAGTGAGCATAAGCTGGCAGAGATGTGGCGCGATCATCCAAACCGAATGCAATGGTGGGCAGACCTAGAGAAAGAGTTTGGCCACACGTTTAGATATGACGGCGTGTCATACCAAGACATCAAAGACAACTTGGACCGTCAGGGTGATTTTGTTTTCGATGTTGAAGGTTTCTTTTGTCAAAAGGATGGCGGCGAATGTACGGGGTGATTGAGGCGTTTCCACAGTTCCACAGTTGGTTTTCAATAAGTGTGGATGAACTGTGGAAGTGTGGAGAAAAAGGCCACGAATAGTTCCACCACAGTAGTTGTATATATATATACAACTGTGGTGGTAACTGTGGATTAGATGAAAGTGTGGTGGAATAACTGTGGAGAAATCGGTGATGAATAAGATGAATGTGCGACCTCGAAGACCAAAGCGACAGAAGAAGGCTGATCGGATATTACATTCGGGGCAGACGAAAGATCAGATTGTTTGTGACTATGCAATCGCTCCGACTGACGAGAAGGCAAGAGAGATGGAAGAGAAGTGGGGAATTGATGTGTTGCCTGAGTTGGTAAGTGTCGAGACTGCTGTTAAGTTTGGATCAGCTATGGCAAAGATGAATGCCGCGATTGATGCAAACGATCCAGAGGAATGTAAAGTCAGGGCAGAGGTTGTTCTAAGAGGTTGGGTTGCTATGGATGCCGAGGCAGAACGTAATGGCGCTCAGAGAGCTTCGACTGACATATGGGAGTTTGATATAGATGATAAACCTTTTGCACTTATGAAGGATGGGCGGAGTTGGCAGAAGATTAAAAAGGATAGACCAGATTTAGAGCTCCTGACAATTAGGGAAGTCATACTGGCTTACAGACTTCTAAGAGAGAATAAGCTAGGACTGTTTGAGAAGTCGGTTAAAGAAAGCTTTCCAGGCGCTGAGATGATAGACTTGCATGGTAAATCCTTTGACGATCCAATTCCCTTTTGATATGTTGCAGTTGTTAGTGCAGTATTCATTTCCGTCTGTCACTAACTTACACTGCTCGACTGCTCGGCGCTTCAATGCATTACGTTGACGCCGAGCTTTTTTTTATCCATAGATTATTTATGGACACTTACATTATTGATCTTACTGAGGTTGACGAAGATGAGCTGCACGAAGAGACAGCAAATGTAATAATGTTTATTATTGATCGTTTGCACAGTGGAGTTGATAAGAAACTTCTGGGTGTAGCTCTTAGCGAAGCAATGCGAGAGTTTATGCAGAACCCAGATACTTTCAATGTCGTTCATTAACGCGCTACGACACATCGGCGCGAAGCAGCGCAGACGCACATGCGCGTAACATAAGCTAAAATTAGGGGCAATATTAGTGTCGCTTTTGTACAAGTTCTGGGGCAGTTTTGGCTAAGTCATTGATTATATTAGATAATAAAATTAACATAATACGTATTATGCGAATTAGACGCTTCCAGACCCCCCCCAACTTTTTTAGACATGGGGCGTGTGTGTGTAGAAAAACGCAGACACGCCTGCCACCCCACCCCCCATGCCTATTGCCAAAACTGCCTATACGTCCTAAAATTTAAAAAAATCGGAGTAGACATGGCAGGAAAAGCATTAAAGCGTAAAATCCTCAAAGAAGTCGCTGATAAGGGGGGTTCGGATTATATCTATGAGATTATGGCGTCTGGCAAAACAATTACAGCCTGGGCAGCCGAGGACTTTGGTTGCAGTCGGTCCTACCTCAGTAGAGCTCTCAGAGAGAACCCTGAGTATGCTCGTGCGATGGATCGTGCATTACCAGAGGCCGCAGACGCATTAATGGAAGATGGTTTATCGAAAGTAGATGCATTGGGCGAGGCCAGTACGCAACAGCAGATCGCCGCAGTGCGTGAGCAGATCAATATGCGAAAGGCTTTGGCGGCTGGATGGAATAGGGATCGTTATGGATCGGGACCAAAGACTGAAATAACTTTAAATTTGGGTGATTTACATTTAGATGCTTTGCGTAAGATTAGCACTGAGCGCAAGAATATTGAGGTTGAGGATATGGCTCGGCATATGAAGGTAATTGAGCATGAGTGAAGAGGCCAATCCATTTGAGGAGTTTACGCGAAAGTATGCGTATGATCCTGTATTGTTTGTCAGGGAGGTTTTAGGTGCGGAGCCTTTGGATTATCAGGCTGAGTTCTTGGAGGCCATTGCTGATAATGAGCGTAAAATCAGCATAAGGTCTGGGCACGGCACTGGTAAGTCAACTTCTGCTTCGTGGGCGATGCTGTGGTATTTGCTTATGCGGTTTCCTAATAAGGTTGTCGTTACAGCTCCCACAAGTGGACAGCTTTTCGATGCATTATTTGCAGAGCTAAAACGATGGATCGGAGAGCTTCCAAAGCCTGTACAAGGTTTACTGACGGTCAAATCTGACCGTGTTGAGTTATCCGCTGCCCCGTCTGAGATGTTTATATCTGCTCGTACAAGCCGTGCAGAGACCCCAGAGGCATTAGCAGGGGTACATTCGGAAAATGTCCTTTTGGTTGTTGATGAGGCGTCTGGCGTGCCTGAGAAGGTATTTGAGGCTGCTGCTGGTTCTATGTCTGGTCATAATGCTACGACAATACTTTTGTCTAACCCTACGAGGTCAGTTGGCACGTTTTATGAGAGCCAGAACAGAATGTCTGACAGTTGGTGGACAAGGCGTTGGAGCTGCGTTGAGAGCCCATTGGTAAGCGATGAGTTCGTTGATGAGATGAGAGAGAGGTATGGCGAAGAGAGCAATGCCTTTCGGATTAGGGTTTTAGGTGAGTTTCCATTAGCAGACGATGACACGATTATACCTTTCCACCTTGTAGATGCTGCAATGAACAGGCAGATTGATATTGACAAGGATCGAGCGCCTGTCTGGTCTCTTGACCCTGCTCGGTTCGGCACAGACCGCACGGCTTTTTGCAAGCGTGTGGGCTCTGTTGTGACTGAGATTAAGTCGTGGCGTGGTTTGGATTTAATGCAGACAGTTGGGCGTGTGATGGCAGAGTATGAGGCTTTGGCTCCTAGTTCCAGGCCGTCTGAGATACTTGTGGATAGTATTGGTATAGGTTCTGGGGTTGTTGATCGGATGAGGGAGTTGGGCGCTCCTGTTCGGGGTGTGAACGTGGCAGAGAGCCCTTCGATGGGTGGGACTTATAACAACCTCAGAACTGAATTATGGTTTAAGACAAAGGCGTGGTTGGAAGATCGGAGTTGTAAGTTGCCTAATGATGATGCGTTGTTGGCTGATTTGACGGGTATAAGGTATTCGTTTTCATCGTCTGGAAAGATGGCGGCTGAGAGTAAGGATCAGATGAGGCGCAGGGGATTAAAGTCTCCTGATTTAGCTGACGCGATTTGTTTGACAATGGCGTCAGATGCGGCGATGGCTCTGTCTGGTCCTATGACTTCTTGGCGTGGTGAGCTAAGAAGGAATTTGCGTGGAATTGCGTAATGTGATATGAGTTTGTAAAAAAGGAGATAGCTATGCCTATGGGTAAAGGAACTTATGGAAGTAAAAAGGGTAGACCGCCAAAAAAGGGTGGTAAGAAGAAGTAATGGCTAAAGGCGTTAAGCATTACTTTCGGGATGGCACTGAGCATAAGGGTGGCATGCATAAAATGCCGAATGGTCAGTTCCATTCTGGAAAGACCCACGGTAAGACCAGCAAAAGACTGTATCATTTTGGCGATTTGAGCGCTACAGCCAAGAAAAAAATTAGAAAGAGATAGTAATGGCGAAGAGACCTGGATTATATGCCAACATTCATGCCAAGAAAAAACGTATTAAGGCAGGAAGTGGCGAAGCAATGAGAAAGCCTGGCAGCAAGGGTGCGCCGACTGCCAAAGCATTTAAGGCTGCTGCAAAGACTGCTAAAAAGAAAAAGAAGTAATGGCAAGAAGCAGAGCAGAAAAGATTGCCACGGCAAAGAAGAGGCATGGGTTTACAGCGGTAAATAAGCCTCGCCGTGGTGGTCCTAAGAAGTTTGAAGTACTGGCAGTTGAAGGCGATCAGGTAAAAAAAATAAATTTTGGCGATCCTAATATGAGCATTAAGAAAAACCAACCAAAGCGTAAAGCATCGTATTGCGCTCGATCTGGCGGCATTAAGGGAAAGTCAAGCAAACTGTCGGCTAATTATTGGTCTCGTAAAGCGTGGGATTGTTAACTTGGAAGAGCTATTTAGGTTTTTTTCTCCAGACGCATCTCAACGCAGAAGAACTGCCTTAGATACTTTGTTTTCTAATGTTGAAAAATTTATACCACCTAATTTAAGACCAGCGGCTGAGTTTGTATCTCAAGCAAATCCAGTAGTTGGTATGGGTGATGCTATTACTCAAAGCAGAGTTGCTTTTGATCCAGATCAAACATCTGAGGCCAGAAGGCGTGCTGCAATAGATATGGGCATAGAAATGGCTATGTCTTTGACGCCTGTGGCTTTAGCTCGTATGGGTTATTTAGCTGCACCTTCTGCTCTTGCAGAGACATTTGCTATTCCGTCTGTAAATGTAGAAAACATTCAGCCAGTTCTAAATAAAATGAAAGGCTATCACGGAACGCCACATAATTTTGATCGTTTTGATATGTCAAAGATTGGCACTGGTGAAGGCGCTCAAGCTTATGGGCATGGAATGTATTTTGGAGAAATGGAAGGAATAGGCAAACATTATAAAGACAAATTAGTTGCTATGAGGCAATCAGCAGTTAATAG
>Ga0181380_1001112_pt1 | contig 11860 bp, 17 predicted proteins | sample 3SPOviralmetaG_FD_130116 | JGI IMG/M metagenome (GOLD analysis project Ga0181380, IMG submission 130116) | Marine viral communities from the oligotrophic San Pedro Time Series (SPOT) site, San Pedro Channel, CA, USA - 3 SPOT_SRF_2009-08-19 | ecosystem: Environmental > Aquatic > Marine > Strait... | reverse complement strand
GGCACAACTTTTTTTGGTGGTGGCGATTTTCTTAATGTTTCTCAAATAAGTGAAACTGCTGAAATACAAGCTAATGGAATTAACGTAACATTATCTGGGATACCATCTGATTTAATATCAAGTGCTTTAAATGAAACATATCAAGGTAGACCTGCAAAGTTATATTTAGGAGTTTTAGATGCTAATGGTGCAGTCGTTGCTGATCCTTATTTAATGTTTAGTGGTCGTATGGACACAATGAGCATTAAAGATAGTGGTGATACTGCAAATATAAGTTTAACTGCTGAAAGTCGTTTAATTGATTTAGAAAGAAGTAGAGAAAGAAGATATACATCTGAAGATCAAAAAATAGATTATCCAAATGATAAAGGATTAGAATTTATTGCTGATTTACAGAATAAAGAGATTGTATGGGGAAGATAAATGGGTCTTTTTAATGATTTCGTTAAAGCACTTACAAATCCGGCAACATTAATCACAGTTGCTGCAGCAGTTTATTTTGCACCTGCAGCAGTTATTGCAGCAGCAGGTGGCACAATGTTATTTGCAGCTAAAGCCTATGTGATTTCAGCCGCAGCATCTGCAGCAATGCAGTCTTTAGCACCAAAACCAAAGTTACCTAGTTTTGCTGATTTTTCAACTCAATCAGTAAATAGAACACAAATGATAAAACAACCAACTGTTCCTAGAAGAATGGTTTATGGTGAAACAAGAGTGTCAGGTGTTTTAGGATTTGCTGAAAGTACAAATGACGATAAATATCTTCATCTAGTTATTTTAATGGCATCACATGAAGTTAATTCTATTGGTCAAATATATATAAATGATACTGCTATAACTATTAATGGTAGTGGTAATTGTACTGCACCAACACAATATGCAAATCTAATTAGAATTAAAAAACATTTAGGTGCATCTGATCAATCAGCAGATACAGATTTAATTGCAGATAGTAATGGGAAATGGACAACCAACCATAAACTAAGTGGCATTGCTTATGTCTATGCCAGATTAGAGTTTGATGCAGATGCATTCCCAAATGGATTACCAAATATATCAGCTATAGTTCAAGGTAAAAAATTATATGACCCTAGAACATCTTCAACTGCATATTCAACAAATCCTGCATTAGCTATTAGAGATTATTTAACAGATAGTATTTATGGATTCAATGCATCAACAGATGAAATAGATGACACTTCATTTACAACTGCAGCTAATGTATGTGATGAAAATGTTACTTTATCTGGTGGTGGTACTGAAAAAAGATATACAGTTAATGGAACTTTTGAAAGTAACGGAAGTCCAAAAAACATATTAGAAAATCTATTAACTCCTATGGGTGGTGAAGTTATATTTTCTAATGGAACATTTAAAGCAAAAGCAGCTAAATATGTGTCACCAACTGTTACATTAGATGAGGGTGATTTAAGAGGTTCTATCGGTTTACAATCTAGAAGATCAAGAAGAGATAATTTTAATGCAGTTAAAGGTGTTTTTACATCACCAGATAATAATTTTATAGCTGCAGATTATCCTGCTTTCACATCAACAACTTTTCGGAATGAAGATAATGGAGATCAAGTTTTTTTAGATATGGATTTGCCATATACAACTTCATCACCTATGGCACAAAGATTAGCTAAAATTGCATTGTTTAGAAATAGACAACAAGTGACATTAGAAATGCCTTGTAAATTAAAAGCATTTCAACTTAATGTAGGTGATACTGTATCTGTTACTAATGAAAGGTTTGGATTTAGTTCTAAGGTTTTTGAAGTTGCAGAATGGAATCTTGCATTTGAGAATGATGGTAATGGTGTTCCTATTATGGGAGTTGATTTAGTTTTAAGAGAATTAAATAGTGCAGTTTATGATTGGAATGCAGAAGAAAAAATATTCCAACAAGATAATACAACATTGCCAGACCCATTTGTAATTGCAGAACCTGTAATAACAACAACTGATGAGTTAAGGGTGTTAAATGAAGCTGCAGTATCTGTTTTAATTGTCAGAGCAACTACGTCTAATCCACAAGTTATTGATTTTGAGGTGCAAGCAAAAAAATCAACTGATACTGATTTTATTAGTTTAGGAAAATCAAGTGCTAATTTATTTGAATTTCTTAATGTTGATGATGGTGCAATTTATGATGTTAGGGCAAGAAGTATAACAAGATTAAGTCGTTCTTCTTATGCAATCACACAACATCAAATTGTTGGTGAAAGTGCGCCACCTCAAGATGTACTTGATTTTAGTGTTAATATAATAAATACTGAAGCACATCTAAGTTGGACACCAGTTACTGATTTAGATTTATCTCATTATCATATAAGACACGCTAGAGAAACAAGTGGTGCAACATATGCTAATGCAATCGATTTAAATGCAAAAGTTGCAAGACCTGCTAACACGGCAGTTGTTGAAGCTATGACAGGTACTTATTTTATTAAGGCAGTTGATAAACTAGGAAATGCATCTTTAAATGCAACAAGTAAATTAGCTATAATAGAAGATATTAAAAACCTTAATGCAGTTGCCACAACTACACAAAATCCTAATTTTACTGGAACAAAAGTAAATACAGCAGTTGTTGATAATAAGCTTCAATTAAATACAAGTATAAATTTTGATAGTCTATCTGGTAATTTTGATGATGCCAAAGGATTGTTTGATGGTGGTGGTGGTAATATATCATCTAGTGGTACATATGAATTTGATAATTATGTTGACTTAGGTAATATTTATACAAGCAGAGTTAGTCATAATTTAAATGTTGTAAGAAAAGATTATGTTGACACATTCGATAGTGCTTTAGGTAATTTTGATGATAGATTAGGTACTTTTGATGGTGATCCTCAAGCATTTGATGATGTGAATGTTGAATTATTAGTTGCGACAACTGAAGATGATCCATCAAGTGGCTCACCAACATATACTGCATTTAGAAAATTTTTTGTTGGTGATTATAAAGCAAGAGCCTATAAATTTAAAGCCAACTTAACAACCTCAGATGCAGAAGCATCACCACAGATTACTGCATTGTCAGTTACTGTAGATATGCCAGATAGGGTTGTATCTGAAGCAGATATAGTTAGTGGAACAGGGTCAAAAGCTATTACATTTAGTCCATCATTTAAGGCACTACAGGGAGTTGGTATTTCTGCAAGTAACTTAACAAGTGGTGATTATTATGCTATAACAAGTAAAAGTGCAACTGGTTTTACTATTACTTTTTATAATAGTAGTGATAATGTAGTAAATAGGACATTTGATTATGTCGCAAAAGGTTATGGTGAACTAGCAGCTTAGAAAAGGAAAAGAAATGTCACAAAATGATTTTACAATTATAGATCAGGGTTTCCCGGCTTTTAGGGGAGATTTAAATTCAGCATTACAAGCATTAGCATCAACAAGTAGTGGAACATCTGCACCATCAACAACATTTGCTAATCAGTTTTTTTACGACATAACTAACAATGTTTTAAAATTCAGAAATGAAGATAATGATGCATTTATAACAATAATGGGATTTGATCAAAGTGCAGATACCACAACTAATATTGTTTCAGATGCAACACAAACATTTACAAAAGCACAAATTCCTGCAACATTTTCTGATACATTTGCAAGTGTGAGTGGAGTTTTTAATTTTGATAATTTTAATAATTTTATTGTAACTCTAGGAAATGGCTCAAATGCTTTAGCAAATCCAAGTACAGAAGCTTCAAATGTAGGTCAAACTGGAGTATTTATTTTTATACAACCATCATCAGGTACGGCAGGAACTTTATCATTTTCTAGTGCAGGAGATTATGAAACTGTAGGTGGTGGTGCTTTAACTTTATCAAGTGCAAATAATGCTTATGATGTTCTACCTTATATAATTAAAGGTAATAATTCAATATTATTAGGAACACCACAGTTAGGGTTTGCATAATGTTTTCACCAGATCAATGGTTAGCAAGTACTGGAGTTTCATTCTATAATGATGTTGCTACACAGTCATTGAGGTTTGATGATGGCAGTGATATGCGATTAACTAGAAGTCCATCTTCTGCAACAAACCAAAAAAAATACACTTTCAGTTGTTGGGTTAAACGAAGCAATCTTGGTACTAATTCTCCAACTATTTTTGGTGCAGGAAATAGTCATACTGGTCTTGGATTTGAACAATTAAATTTTACACCTAGCAATGCTTTAAGATTTTATAGGCAAATATCAAGTGTTGGAAATACAGAGTATGTAACAACTAGACTTTTTAGAGACACATCTTCTTGGTATCATATTGTTGCTATGATGGATGCTGCAAACACAATAGGTAAAATTTATGTAAATGGTGTTCGTGAAACATCTTTTTCAACAGAAAATCACCCAACAAATGTTGATGGTGCAGTTAATAGCACTCAATTACACGCATTTGGTAATAGAGCGCCTGATGGTTCTGGTGGAACTCAAAAATTTGATGGTTATTTAGCTGAAGTAAATTTTTTAGATGGATTAAATATAGGTGAAACTAATGGTTATCTTGACGAATTTGGTGAAGTAAAAAATGGTGTATGGATTCCAAAAGAATATACTGGTTCATATGGCACTAACGGATTTAGATTACAATTCAATCAAACTGGAACTGGAACTGCATCATCATCAACAATAGGTGCAGACACAAGTGGCAATACACATCATTTTACATCTAGTGGTATAGTCGCATCTGATTGTAATATGCCTGATAGTCCAGAGAATAATTTTGCTACGGCATTAGGTTCGTTATCTGAGCCTTTAGATTATCAAAGTTATTATAAAGCAACATATTCTGAGGGTAATTTAAAAGTAACTGGTTCAAGTTCTGGTTGGTCAAATGGTAGTAGTAATTTTGGTGTTACATCTGGCAAATGGTATGCCGAGTGTAGAATAAATGCTAAAGCAGGCACTGGATATGTTAGATTTGGCATGAGGTCAAGACCTGCAAGAACCTATGATGAATATTTTTGGGGTGACGATGGAACTGGTCAAGTAGATGGCACTTCTTCTCCTTATTCTAGTAGAGTTGGAACGTATATAGCAGGTGATATTTTAATGATTGCATTAGATTTAGATAATAATGCTCTTTATTTTGGTAAAGATGGAACTTGGGAAAATTCTGCAACATCATCAGAAATAGCCAATGGTACAACAACAAATGCTTTTGTAGCAAGTTCAACAATAATTCCTACTGGTGCTGATAATGTTGGGCAAGCCTATTTCTTTTATTGTCAGCCACATTCAACTGGTTCAAATGTAACTTGGAACTTTGGACAAGATAGTCAATTTGCTAATAGTACTTTAACTGCAGGAACAGAAACACCAAGTGAGGGGGCAGGCGTTTTCAAGTATGCAGTCCCAACTGGGTTTAAATCTTTATGTTCAGCTAACCTTAATGATGATAATATACCCATTAGTCCTGCACAGACTAAACAGGCTGATGATTATTTTGGAACACTTACTTATATAGGTAATGGTACTGATTCAAATAGTACACAAAATATAAGGGTTGGTGGCACAGATGTTTTGGGTAATATTGATTTTAAACCAGATTGGACTTGGATAAAAAGTAAAAGCAATACATCAAATCATATTCTAACTGATTCAACAAGACTTGCAGGAAATGTTTTATTTTCAAATTTAACAAATGATGAATCTGATAATACTGCTTTTTTTACATCTTTTGAAACAAATGGTTTTAATTTAGCTCAAAATGGTGGTGATACAAATGCTAATGGGTACACATACGTTGCTTGGAACTGGAAAGCAAATGGTGGCACAACCTCAACTATTGCAGTAGATAGTGTTTCAAGTGGTGTTCCATCTATAGCAAGTACAGTACAAGCAAACACAGATGCAGGGTTTAGCATTGTTACTTATACTGGTACTGGTTCAAGTGCTACTGTTGGTCACGGATTAGGTGCAACCGCTGATGTAGTTATTATAAAAAACAGAGACGTTACTTCTGCTTGGATGTTTTGGTGCAATAGTTTTAATGGAAATGATTTATTATTGTTAGACGATGTTACAAGCAAAATTACAGACAGTTCTGTTTTTGATGGAACTATACCTACTTCTTCTGTGTTTAGTGTTGGGACAAACTTTCAAAGTAATGGCTCTGGACAAGGAATGGTTGCCTATTGTTTCGCAGAGATAGAGGGTTACTCAAAGTTTGGCCGTTATACTGGTAATGGTGCAACGAGTGCAACTAATAGTGATGGAGTATTTGCTTTTTTAGGATTTCGCCCTGCTTTTATTATAATAAAAAATATTACTGCTTCAGCAGAATGGCTAATGGTTGATAGTGTAAGAAGTACATTTAATGAGGTAGATGATATTTTAGTTGCAGATGATTTTAGTTCAGAATCAGATTTTGGAACTACAAATAGAAATATAGATTTTTTAAGTAATGGTTTTAAAATTAGGAATACTTCTGCAGGTGGTACAACTGCTTTAAACACAGGTGGTAGCACATACATCTATATGGCATTTGCCGAAGCACCATTTAAATATGCTAATGCAAGATAGGAGAAAATAATGGCTTATAAATACAAAGATAGATACCTCAAAGTTGGTAAGGCTTGGCAAGATGATGATGGGTTTAAGCACCCTTATAACTGGTCAAGTTCTTGGTCTGCTGATGATTTAAAAAAATGGGGTGTATCTATAGAAGCTGATGTTGATACAAGTTATGACAATACATTTTACTGGGCGAAAGGTATTGAAAGAAAACTAGCAGATGAAAACGTAGTTGATGAAGATGGCAAGGCAGTCATTGACCTTACTACTGGAAAGCAAATGGTTCAGTTAGGTCTTAAATCTAGATGGATTGCACAAACAAAAACAACTGCTAATGGTTTACTAGCTTCTAGCGATTGGTATGTAACAAGAAAAGCAGAAACAGATGAAGCAATACCATCTACAATAACCACATATAGATCAGCCGTTAGAACTGCAAGTGGCACAATAGAAACTGCAATAAATGGTTGTGCAGATTTAGATGCTTTTAAAGCGTTGTTTGTAGTACCTACAGATAGTGATGATAATCCTACAGGAAACGCTCCTATTTATGATTTCCCAGATGAAATTTAAAATATGTTTAAATGCTTTGTCTTTATTTGTGCTATAATCAATCCTAATAATTGTATGCAGTTAGAAGATATTCAAGACCTATATAAGACTGAAGAAAGATGTTTTGAAAGAGCATTAGAAATAGCAAGACAAGTTCCTTATTATTATCCAAATTTTAAAGCAATAAAATATAGATGTAAAAAATTAAATAAAGGGCGATTAACATGAATAAGACACCAATTGATATGACGGCTGCTACAACTGCAGGTGTTTCTTTATTTGGTATGTTGCCAGAAGTTGCAGCTTTGATTGGTTCAGTATTATCCATTATTTGGTTTTGTATTCGCATTTATGAAACTGATACAATAAAAAAATTTTTAGGAAAATAATGGAGACTTATTATAGACCCAGTAACTATATCATTAGCAGTTGGAGTTGCATCAAAAGCATTTAATGCAATTAAACAAGGTTTTGCAATAGGTCGTGATATAGAGCAAATGTCTGGTGATTTAGGTCGTTGGATGGGTGCAGTTTCAGATATAGACAATGCAGAAAAGCAAGCTAAAAACCCACCATTATTCAAAAAGCTATTTGATAAAGGCTCAATAGAACAAGCTGCAATACAAGCATATTCTGCAAAAAAGAAATTAGAAGAACAGAGATATGAATTAAAGGTATTTCTTAATATGACTTATGGACCGGGTGCATATAGTGATCTTTTAGCTATGGAGGGTCAGATAAGAAAACAAAGGCAAGAAATGGTCTATAAGCAACAAAAGATGCGACAACAAATGTTTGAGGTTATTGGTTGGATTTTTTTAGGATTTTTAGTTTTAGGTTTTATTGGAATAATTGCTATGATTTGGTCAGATAGAGCAAGAGCAATAGAGCCATTTAACACACAAAATAGTTTTATTATTAGAGAATATAATGACTAAATATATGGTTATATTACCATTAACTTTATCAATGTTATGTAATTCAGATGTTTCATTTGCAGATGGTTATAAATACAAACCTAAACCATATACAAAACAACAACTCAAACATCAAGGTGTTACTCCTAATCCTAAATATACAACTTGCAGATTAAAAAAAAGAATTAAGTCGCAAATTACAGGAAAACAAGCGTGTATATATCAAGGTGGAAATAAGACTTATGAACTTATGATTGAAAGTTGGTGTCCTAAACAATATAAATGTATTTATAAACCTAATAGTGATGAACCAAATATCGATAAAGTAATGGAAAGTTTAAGAAGTGTTGGAAAATAAAAAAATAGTATCAGCTAATGTTGGTGATAATTCATTTGAGTTAATACTTAGAATTTTAGGTAATGAATTTATAGCAATAAAGATAGGGTCAACTAATTTTAGTGGAAAATTAATTGCAGGTGGAATTTTGCTTTTATTTTTTACATTTATAATAATGGAGATGTTTGGTATAAATCAGATGATTGGCATACCACAAGTATAATGGAAGTTGCAGAGACAACAAAAGGTTTAATAGGCGAATATATATGTGCTAGTGCATTACTCGAATTAGGTTGGAAAGTAAGTTTGGCGCAACAAGATTCTGTAGATTTAATTGCTTGGAACGAAAACGAATATTTAAGAATACAAGTTAAATCTGCAACATTAAGATTAGAAAAAAGTAAAATAACAAGAATTTATCATTTTAATAATGGTAGTGGCAGTAAAAAAAAATATATTAAAGGGATAGAAAGTTATGATATATTGGCACATGTTGGGATCGATAATCGCAGATGTGTATTCAATGCCACAGAACAGATACAAACCTTGTCGAAAAGGTACAGAAAAGAATACTTTGAAAATAATGATGTTGAATATTTTTCATTTGAAAAAGCATTACAAATCGTCAGACAAAGGAGAAAAGCATGAGATGGGAAAACTATCCTAATTTTTCAGAAAAAGAACTAGCTTGTACATTCACAGGAAGATGTTTTATGACAGAACATTTTATGGGTAAATTACAAGAATTAAGAGATGCCTATGGTAAACCATTAATTATCACTAGTGGGTTTCGTGATCCAAAACATCCTATAGAAGAAGCTAAATCAAGACCCGGAGTACATACACGAGGTCTTGCAGTTGATATTGCTTGTGATGGACAAGAAGCATATAAACTAATTAAATTAGCGATTAATCTTGATTTTAAAGGCATAGGAATAAAGCAAAAAGCATCTGGTCGTTTTATACATCTAGACACTTTTGATCAAGAGCCTAGACCTAACATATGGAGTTATTAATATGATTCAAGCATTATTACCATTATTACAACCTGCAATGAGCAAGGTTCTTGATATGATTCCAGACCCTAAAGCTAAAGAAAAAGCTAAGATGGAAATGGAAAAATCTGTGCAAAAAGCAGAGGGTTCTTTTAGAGATTTTGTTGTTGCTTATGAGGGTCGTGGGGATCAAGTACATCCAATAATACAGATATTAAGGGGATCAGTGCGACCTGTACTAACTTATCTATTAGCAGGTGCTTTTATATATGGATTTTTAACGAGAAATGTAGAGCCGGACACAATGGAAATGTTATGGCAATTAAACTTATTAAGTATGGGTTTTTGGTATGGTGAAAGAGCAGCCAAGAATTTAGGATTAAATTTTAGTAAAAAAAAGGAGTAATAAATGCCTTTAAGTTTTAAAATATTTAAGTTCTTTAATAAAATTAGTAATTATTTTTATCAAAAATATTTAGATGGAATTGTAAGAAAAAGGAAAACATATGACAAAATGGGAAAATCTTTTGACAGAGTGGGATAAAGAAAACACTAAAAAAGAAGAATTTAAAGATGGTGTTGGTGCAGAATGGTTAGAACCATTAAAGCATTGCCAACCTAGATGCAATAGATGTCAGGGTGTTTTGCAAACTGTTAATGTAAATGGACATGAGCAATGTGTATTATGCCATCAAATCATTGACGATTGTTGTCAAGGTTCACCACTATAATCTTTTCTTTTATATCTAACACCATCTCTAGCTGATCCAATTTTAGGTTTATATTTGTTATAGGGATTGCTTGACATAATACTAGAAATATCAGAAACACCATAATGAACTTCTGGTGCAACTCTAGAATATCTTGCATTATCTTGTTCTTTTACTGCTATAGGATCATCTTCAAACATAGTGCCATCACCTAATTCAGTATGAGATGGTGGAAGTAGTTTCATTTCTTTTTGTATTTCTCTAATTGTCGCATCATTAGAATTAGATTCACCTCGACAATCATTACACATTACTGGTTTAAATCTAAAATAGTTTGTTTTTTTTAAAGGTGTATCACATTTAAAACATTTACTATATTTAGCATGATCTTCTCTAATCTTTTCACTACTTCTGCTTTTTCTGTTGTTGTTTTCGGACATTGATAATTATTTCACACCTTTCATCAAAACATTGCATATGAAGAACATTTCCTTTCATATCACAAACAAAAACTTGATTATCTAAATCAATACCTATTTCACAAAAAACACACTTCTCAATACGTTTAATTTTTGTGCCAGAGATATTCTTCTGATTGTTCTGTGGTTTTTGTTTGGTTCTTTTTTTCCTCAATACATTCACTCATAACTGCTGCATAACCTGCAATGTCTAACATACTATCTTGATGTGTTGGAGTTTCAATTAATCTTGCCACTTTTAAAGCAACCATCAATAAAGCAACTTGTTCTTCAGTTACTTTTATTCCTAATATTATTGACCATATTTTAGCTATACGATTATGGTTTTCTAATACCTTGCCATAATGCTGCCCTCGACTATTAAGGGCAACTTTACAAGCATCTAATAACTCATTTTTGTTCATTAGAATGGTATTTCATCATCAAGTTGATTTTGATTTGGTTGTGCTTGACCATCTGCATTTTTAGGCGCAGAACCAAAATCTAGGCTATTAACTCTAACAGTAAGAGAAGTCTTAGTCATACCATCTTTATCGTACTCTCTGGTGCTTAATTCTCCATTAATAAACACTTGTTGACCTTTAGATAAGTATTGAACTAATGACTCACCTTGTTTTCCCCAAATGGCACAATCAATCCACAAAGTTTTTTTATTTTCACCATAACCAACATCTGAAGCTATAGAGAAATTACACACTTTATATTGACCAACATCTTTAAGTTCAGCATCTCTAGGCAGTCTGCCACTAAAATTACAATTATTCATTAATTTAACTCCTGTTTTCTTTTTGTAAATAATTCAAGTTCTGCATCTGTAGTTGTTTTGTTTTTTGCAGAATAGTTAGCAACCCAATATGCATTCACTTCTTTAGCAGTTGTGCATTTGGATAAATCGTCTTTAAGTTTAGATAGGGGGGGAACACTAACTGAGGAGGAGTTGCTAGTGTTCCCAGAAGTCGCAGAGTTATGAGAAACAAGGGGAGAAACTTTGCGACCTCTAAGTGAACTGTTTCCATCATCATCTGTTGATCTAAGACCAAACATAGTCATAAGAGCATATCTTCTTAAATATGACAAGCATGAACCATATGACTGATATGTTTCTTTTTCTGTATTTAAATCCATAACACTATCAAAACACTCACCACTTTCTAAATGCATTACAGTAGTGACTAAAGTATTTGATTGAACGTGTTGGCTAAAATCCAAACCATATTGCTGAATATTATCTAATGCATTTAATACATCATTAAGAGTATTATATTCAGATTTAAACATTGGATTTTTACCAGATTTATCAACTTTAGCTTCTGATCTAAATCGACCTATG
>Ga0181380_1001106_pt1 | contig 11899 bp, 24 predicted proteins | sample 3SPOviralmetaG_FD_130116 | JGI IMG/M metagenome (GOLD analysis project Ga0181380, IMG submission 130116) | Marine viral communities from the oligotrophic San Pedro Time Series (SPOT) site, San Pedro Channel, CA, USA - 3 SPOT_SRF_2009-08-19 | ecosystem: Environmental > Aquatic > Marine > Strait... | reverse complement strand
TTAAGCGTTACCATTTGCTCTACTATCGCTTTAACGGCTTCGTCTCTTGTAATATTAATTGTGCTTTTCCAACCCATAATTTTAAAAGTTTATAACAAAGGCTATAATTAATAAAAGCCAATGTCGGTTAATAATTCAATGTTCTGTGTTTAAATCTACATTTTCAAGCCATTCCTCGTAACCCTTTAACAGTTCACGTTGTTGGCTAATAACACCTATACCCAATAATTTTAACTTAGCTTGGTGGTATTTTTCAGCAAATTCTTCTATTTCAGAAGCTAGTTTTTCAATGTGCCAATCTTTAAACAAGTTCTCTACCTCTTGTTCTTTTTCTCTTATAAAATCTAATGCGTTCATATTCGTTTATTTAATCGTTAAAATTACTGTGCATAGCCAAACCGTTATCTTTCATAACTTCTCCACTAACCATTTAACACCTAAGAAGAATAGGCTAGTAACTACTGTTAGTAGTGTTATTAGTAATGTTATTTGTATTATCATTTCCCATCCCTTTTATATACGATTGATATTATTATAGTGAGGCATATTATAAAGACAGATAAGATGCAAGTAATTAAGGTTGCATTAAGCATTTCAGGTGTCATAATTTAATCCTCATTACCGTATAACTCGTTCTATTTCATTTACTACGATATACATTTGAGGTACCGTCAATGCTTCAGGAAAACGTACTACATAATCTTCCTCTGATTCACTGTACGTAACAATTACATAGTCATCTAATCCTTGCAATTTGATTGTAAGTTCTTTTATCATAATTTTTGTTTTTTATTGTAATATTCAAATCCTTCGTGTATGCTCACGTAACTTCCTTTGCGTTCTAGTTGCGCCCACGTAGAAAGTCTTTGCTGTGGTCTGCTGTCCACGTGAAACCCACCCACTAACATAACATCTTTTATTTGAGTGGATTCCCAATAAGGGTAAAAACCTATGCCTTTAAACCCTGCGTCTATAATGTACTGATAAAAAAGCAAAGGGTCAAATTTACCTATGGGAAAAATATCCGTAGCTAACACTTCTCCCCAATAGTCCACGTTGTGTTTACTGTTATCTTGCTCACCTAACCTTCTACCCAAAGACCCATCGTTACTACTAATAACAAAAGGGTGCATTAAACTCAGTTTATCTAACCTGTTAACTTGAACGGGACTCATAAGATCAACCCACTCCCTGAAGTGACTTCTATGAACTCTCATTGTACAGCCACTCCACAAGCTCCCTAGCACTCTCAGCAATAACTACGACCAATGAGCTAGATTTTCTTGTTATTTCGTTATAGTTTCCCAAAGCAAAGTTTCCGTGACCGTCTCCAAATATACACTTGGAACAGGAGCCATAAGCTATTGGTTTAAATTTACTTTTACAGTAATGTTCGTGGCTAATTGTCATATTTTTTTACCTTAAAAGTTTCGTTGTTACATTCAAAGTGTACCATTAACTCAATGTCATTAGGGCTACCACGTCTAGGCGACCTACCACCCATGCGTAGCGTACCTTTTAAATGTTCAAGTTTGGCATATATTATTCCGTCAGTGCAAGCCCAAATAATAATTGGGTTAACTTTCTTGTCACACAGCTTTACTAATTTTCTAGCTGACACGGGCAGAGGAAAAGACTTCCTTACGGGGAAGTTTCTGCCTTTCACTTCAACGAAACTTACAGGTGTTTTACCTTGCATTATAACAAAGTCCACGTCATTTTCATCAAGCTTCACAGCTTTATGCTTCGTTGATTCATTCAGGAACAAATTTATAGCTTTTTGTTCTCTTTGTATGTCTTGTTTACTTTCAAATCTCATACCCCTAATATATGCACGCACAAATTAAAATGCAATAAAAAACCCAAGTTTTTAGGCTTGGGTCTTATTTAATCATTATGGTAATCATAAAACGGGATGAAAAATCACCCTTTGTGAATATATAAATAAATTTTATTAAATGCAACTACTAAATTAAAGAGCTAAAAAACTTTATAAGACTCTCTGCTCCTTTTCTGTTATAAATCCTAGTTCTTAGGTAATGCTTTAGTTTTAACAGGTTCTTAGGTAAGTCTTTAGCTCTGTAATGCGTTACACTGTGACCGAAAGGGTCTTTGTAAACTTCAACCCAATACGTCATGGCACTCATTTCTTGCTCACTTGGAGCACCGTGACCCTTTGGGGATATTAATTGGTACACCCTGTCCGTGTTTTTCTTGGTAACAGGAATGTCCATGTACACGCAAACGTGCTCAGAAAACTCCTTAAACGTGTAAGGGCTGTCTTTAACGATTGCGTACACATCTTCACTTGTCATTGTCTGCTTTTTCTTTTTTAGCAATTTGAACGAGTCCTACAACGCTAGTTACCAAAGCAACTATAGCTTCAAACATTTCAGGGGACAATGCAACCCCTACCGCACCTGCTAAAGCAGCAGCACCTTGATAAGTGCTAGGTTCAGCCAATCTTTCTTTAATCCAAGTCCACATAATAATTATAGGTTTAGGTGATGTGTTTTTAATTATGAAATCCAATATACTTATAATAGGAAACAGTTTCAGTACCTTTTTCTTTCTTATTTTTATTTTAGGCAATCCTACTGTTTTAACCTTTTTTAGGGGTACATCTTTAATCAGTGTCTTTTGTTCTATTCTTTTTCTTTCCAAGTTCATTTTGTACAATTAGTGAATGTTTTATAGAATTAAGATCAATAGATTCGCAATGCGTTACAATATTTTTTCTCAATTCTCCTGTAAACGTACTCATTTGCTTAGAAGATAATCCGTTTAACCTGCAACACAAATAAAAAGCACTTTTACTAGCTCCTATGCGTTTACATATTTTAGCTATGTCCTCTATCACAACATTAGCAAAGCGTAACCTAAACTTGCTATGACGTGCTTAGTCGTGTGTAACGCTATGGCTTTATCCTCTTGCTTTAAGTGCATACAATTAACTTCTAAGCTATTTATGTAAACGTAAAACAGAAACGTTAAACTAGCAAAGATTCCAAAGAGAGGACTTAAAGACATCTTTACAATGCAAGCGATAACCATAACCAAGCCAATGCCCAAGTTATTATCCGACAAGTCCTCGATAAAAATATAAATTACAATTGTCGTACACATAAAAAGGTAGAGCATGATCGGGCTATCCCCAATCATTAACCAAAATGAAATCATCATGGGGTACACATACATTCCTGACCAATCTATGAGCTTTCTGTGATAAGTATATTCCAAGTGCATAAGCGTACTACCAACCGTAAGCATAACCGCACTTAAAATTACAAATAAATTCATTGTTATAAATGAAACCAATAGGAAAAACACGTTAGTCCAAACTATTGGGTCTGTATATTTAGCTTTTAACATAAGTATTTGTTTTTATTAACTAGAAAAAGGCTTTCATATTTCGCTTGTAACGCACGATCTCTAGTTAAGTAAGGGTTTACTATTAATAATATTTTCTATTTTTTGTTTTAATTCGTCATACTCTTCCTTTACAAAGTAATACTGTAAAAACATAGTCCTTGACTTTATAACTGTACCGTTTACAACGCTAAAAAACCTAGCAACGTAGCTCGTAGGTATTAAAAAGTCATTTGCAATGTAACTAACGGCTCCTCTGTACTTAGCTTTTTTCATTAAACCATAAGACTCTATAACCTGATCGTCTATTACTTTTAATATAACTTCATTTATTCCCATTTCTTGAACCCTTGTAAACTATAACAGAGCAAAGCAGTATTAGTGCTATGTTTACTATAACTATTGTTATTATTTGTATTGTCATTTTATCATCTTTTTAGAGTAAGTCGTTTCAACGTATCCCGAATCAACCAAGTTATTAACACGTAACTCAGCAATTGTTTCTATAAGCCTCCACTGCTCACTGTCATTCAATTTTTCTTTTTCCTTTTGGAATAGTATAAGGGACATTTCATTAATAGTCAATTTATTATTTTTTGATGATCTTATTCCCCTTATAACAGTCATTTGGTCTTGCGTAATTACTCTCATGTAAAACAGTAAGGAATGTGCAAAAATGCACACTCCTATTTTATTAATTAAAATGGCAAGTCATCATCCATTCCCATGTCCGCAGTAGAAACGGGGATAGACAAGCTTTCATTCTCTAAAGTTTCACCAACTCCAAAATAAGCGTCTACCTTTCTGCTTAACTCGTCAGCAACCTTGCTACCTTCGCTGTCTATCTTTTCACCTATAGCAAAAACGGGAACTTTATATGTCACGGCACCCTTCTTTCTTTCCTCGAAACCCGTAAACACAATGTAATGCGTCCAAATTTCTGACTTGTTTGAATTTTTGAAGTCCATCCAAGCACCCAAAGCAGAAGCTGTAAGGGTTACATGTAATATTTCTCCGTCAGTAGTACCTGCGTATATTACAGTAGCAAATTTAGCGTCACTTGTCGCCAAGTCTCCTTTAATATCCGAGTAAAGACCCTTTGCTATGTTACCCGACCCTTTAGACGTTCTTACTGTAAGTTCTTCTAGGTCTAGTCTACCGACTTCATTGCTGTATATGCGTGACTGTGAACTTTCGTCCCACCCAACAATTTTACTTTTTGTTTCTAGTAAAGAGAATTTTAGGTTTGGAGCAACATCCGTGTTACTTTCTCCGTTCCAAAAACTAAACGTGCCACTTTTCCCACTAAACTTTAAATATTTAGATACGGGACTGTTACTCGTGTTATTGTTATTATTTGTTCTACTCATGTAGTTTACCTTTGTTTTTTGTTGTTATTGAAGGATTAACCCTCTGTTATCTTCGTGTAAAAAATGTAGCCTGTCGTGCTTAATGTCTCCGTCCCTTAACTTTTGCATTTTAACGAATACGGAGTTATAGTGAAATTGTTGTTCAGGATTCCAACCTTTCACGTAGTCTTGTTCGTACCCAAGAATTACTAATTCTTCTAGTACCTTTGGTCTAAACACGGACAGGCAAATGTGACTCATGTGCTTTATGGCTTTTGACCACATTGCATTTTCCATTCTAGGCTCTCTGTCCCATCCTTTCTTTTTGTCGTCAAGAGTTACTTGGCTTGTAACTATGCACAGTGCATCTAGTTCTATAGCCAAATTCATAAGCCTAGCACATATTCTCTTCAAGTCGCTTGCGTCATTTCCCGTAGGTTTTGCAAGTTCTACTAACTGTATGTAATCTATACAAAAAAAGTCTAACCCCTCGTTCCTATATATGGATCGCAACTCACCCTCAATGTCCTCTAGCACGGTAATACCGCTCCTTACAAACACGTTGTCTACGGATTCAGGTCTGTTCAAGGCTAAGTACATGGCACTTTTACTGTCCCTACCTTCCAATTGACAAATGGCTCCTTTGTAAGTTACACCTAGCAACCCTGCCAAGTACATCATTAGCTGAGTTTTACCGTGACTACTATCAGCCAATATGCTTATAACCTCTCCTCTGTAGCCACCATTATCTAAAAATAAGAAGTTGTCTAGTTTCTTTTGTTCCACAGTAAAATCTTGACCATAATTAAGTCTAGGTGGCGTAGAGCTATTCATGTCCCTTTTAATAATGTCATTTACACTTAGGAACGTATGCTCATTAAACAGTCCGTTAATCATGTCGTCACTAACCATTGACATGTCACCTGATATTCCTACCAAGTCACTAGACTCGTCATACAGCCTATTAACAATACCATTAACAGTTTCTATGGACTTTCTTCTAATGGACTTGTCCTTGAGTATGGAAACGTGTGACTCTATATTATTTGAAGGCATTTTAGTTAAGTCGCACAAATAAGTAAAAGTGACTTGTTCTAGTTTCCCAACGTTTTCAAGTTCAGCTTCCACAGTCATCAAGTCGCACGTCTTATTCTTTTGTATGACCCTTTGTATAGCTTCATATATGATCTTGTTCGTTGGGTCGTAAAAGTCGTCAGGGCTTACGTTTTGAGTTATCTCGTTTGTACCATAGTTTAATAAAATGGCTCCTATTAACGCTTTCTCAATTCCCGTAGCCTGTGGAGGTATAAATGTCATTTCCTTAAATCAGTTTCTTTTATTGTCTTGTTTTTCAAGTATTCTTGTATTCTAAATCCCTTACGGTCATACCACGTGTAAACGAACACTCTAAGATATTTACCTGCAAACAAACTCGCAAATTTTTTGTACCCTTCTTGAACGGCAGGTGTATTCGTTTTTACTTGTATAAGCCTTATAACGCCGTTCACCTTCCCTTTTTCTAGGCTTATTAAGTCAAATCCTGAGAACCTATCTTTACAAGGTTCTTCGCAGTTACTCTGCAAACAGTTAAGGCACAACCCTGCAAACAAGTCTTTACTTTTAGCAAATCTACCACCCCTTTCAACTTTCTCAACAATTCTTCCGTGATGTTGTTCGTGCGTAATAGCCTTTTTAACAGACCTGTTTCCTTTTGCTATGCTACCCATGACTTTCAATGTACCTTTTCATGTATCCTGTAATGCTAGGTAAATTATCCTCATTCAAAACGGATGTCATGTATGTCTTTTTACTGAGTAAGTACCACAAGTGGTTTTGTATTGTGGTCTTTTCACAAACTTCAGTTATGCTGTCAAAGAGGTCGTAGAATTCATCCCAAACTTCCCAAGCTTCATTGAACGCAGAGTAAGGTATATTTGAGTTGTATCCGTGCTCATGGTAAAACTTATAAGCTTCCCAAGAGCTTCTGCACTCCTTCATTTCCTCTTCGTCACTAAAAGCATCCTCTATAACTTGCTGTATGGTAGGGTGTGCCACTATCAAAACTCCTCTGAACCGTATGCGCCTTTAACCGACTTGAATCCTAGCAACCCTAACACGGCTCTGCACTTTGCTCTTTGCTCAGCTTTTTCTACCATGTAATTACCTGACTCAGATACGTTATAAGTTGTTGTGTTTACAGAACCTAAAGATTGGTATGATCTAACGTAGTCAAATTGATCGTTTTCAATAAAGCTTTTTGTGGGGTCTAAATAAGCTGTAGCTTTTATGACGCATTGGCTTTGAACCGAGTTAACCACTTCAAGTTGTCCGACTATGTTTAACGTATAAATTAAGTAATCTATTCCAAGCCTTGTAAACAATAACTTTTCGTTTTTCCAATAAAAATGTTCTTCTTCTACTAAACCTATTACTTCCGTGTAATATGAAAGATCAGGTGTAGAGTTTAGCTGTTTATTAAATACAATATCTTGTGTTTGCATGGTTGTTTCTTCCTCTTTTTCGTTTAAATTTTTTAAGAACCTCTCAGTGTAACCAATGTTATCTCCTGTGGCTCTTAGACCAAATTCAATATCTTGTGTTTTCATGGTCATTAATTAAATTATTGTGGTGAAAAAATATTCGGGAACGCTTGCTGTATTGATAAGTTAGATTTTTTTATAGCTGAAATGTAGCTAGAAAGATCATAAACTTTATTACCACTTTCAACTTTCATTTTTGCTATTCTGCTTAATGCGTTTTCAACTTTACTACAGTAAGCATACGTCTTGTACATCTGCTTCCCGTTCTTATCAGTACCACACTTCTCAGTTATTATATAATTATTTCCTTCTTTGTGTATTTCGTAAGGACTTAACTTGCTATCTAATATTTTCATAATTTTTTGCGTTTAACGTTTAACACATAATACCAATAAAAAACATTTAAACAAAATTTAATTTAAAATAATTGGCAAAACGTCCTGCTTAGTGTTCACAGCTTTTACGTAACCGTCAACGAATCCTTTCTTGTAATACTTATCCCTTTGGTAATTTAAAACAAAAATCCAAATAACGCTGATTAATACATTTACTATTATCATTTCCATAACTTTAAATAATTCCACCTCTGTTTCTTACTGTTTGTTTTACTTGTTTACTGTCATTAAGCCTTTGAACCCACCTGTCAACTTTTTCATCACTTCGCCAAAAAGCATCCCAAGACTTCTTGTATTTAATACCTTCGCTGTTAAGCCATTCATCTTTTTCTCTAAAGGCAAACGTTTCTATTAGTACCTGAGAATCAAATAATCTTAATCTAGCTCTTATCTGCTTTTTCTTAGATTCAGTTAATTGTAACGTAGTACCATAAACTTCATTCCACACTTTCAGTATATTAGTATATTCAATATTAGTAATATAAGAAGAATTCTCATTTTGAGACATCTTAGAATTCTCATTTTGAGAAATCATAGAACTCTCATTTTGAGATATGCAATAATACTTAGTGTGATTCCCTTTTTTGCTGCTAGGCTTCTTAGATTGTATAACTCCTTTGTCCTCTAAGTCCTTCAACCACTTACACACTGTCTTATAGTTTAAATAGGGGTACATCTGCTTAACAGTAGATTCTTTTATAAAAGCCCAACCGTCACCGTTTGCACTACCGTGAAATGCTATGTGATCTAGGATAACTGCTTGACCCATACCATATTTACTTGCTAAATCTTTACTAAACTTGTGATACATATTTTTTTATTTGTAATTTAAAAATGTTTATTGTATTATCAAAATGAAATTAATTAATAAAAACATGGGAAGATTAAAAGAAATACAAACGTTCGTAATGAACAATAAAAAATTGTTTACGGAAGGTATAACCATTACAAACGTAGCACAAAAATGGAACGCTTATCAAAAAAAGCAACCCAACAACGAAAGGAGACATAAACTAGACACAAAAGATATTGTTGACGCTTTGACTTCTTTAAGAAAATTAGGTAAATTAAAAAATAACTTTAAACTAGGCATAATGGAGTACGTGTAATGAATCGTAAATTAATTGATAACATTGAAGTTGATGGTATAGACCCAACAGACTACCCTGACTTTTGTGACGCTTACATATCAAGCGCAGACTATAACGGAAAACCAATGACGGACAAACAGTTGGATGAAATAAACATGGATGGAGAATTTATCTATGACTGTGTTCAAAAGAAACTATATTAACATGAAGAAAATAATACTAATAATACTAGCCGTAATGCCCGTAGCATTATCAGCTCAACAGAGTTCAACGTTTACTAATTTAAAGAAAGGTATTCACGTTGAGCTTGATGAATTTAATTATGCGTGGGGTGAAACGTCCTTGAAGTTAACACGCATCAATCTTTTTAAGTATAACATACAATCAACAAAAACGTTCAGATCAGAAAGTAAAGATGCCTTAATACAAAAAGCTAATGATTGGGTGCTTAAAAACACGTGCGCTTACAATTCGTACACTATACATAAAGGTATAACTGACAGAAATTTTAAGTGGACATTAACTGTTCCTTATGGAACTCTAATAAAAATAAACTAATAATGAAAGAAGATTTAACTAAAATAACCGTAACACTAATAACTAGTTTTATTTTTTTGTTACTAAAGTCGTTCGTGTTTATGGTGTTGTTCAATGCAATGTTTCCAACGTACGCTATATCGTACGTTACTGCATTTATAGTTACTTGGTCTATAAGATTTATTGTACGATGAGTAATTTAGAATACGTAATAGGTATGTCCAATGAAGAGTACCACAGTCACGGTACACAATACATAAGCTCTTCGTTCGTAAAAAAGACTGTAGAACATAGTATAGCTCGTGCGCTAGAGCCTTTTAACCCTCAAGGCGCTCTAAAGGAAGCTATAGAATTTGGTGATGCGTTTCACTGTTTCATGGAAAACAATGATCTCTTTGAAAAGAGATTTCACGTGCTAGATGACAGGGACATTATAAAACAGATAATGAATACACCTAAACCTGACGGGACGTTCTACTCAAAACCAAAGACAACTAAAGCTTATAAGTCTTGGAAATATAGTGAAAGCCGAAAATTTCCTGATAAAGAGTTGATGGGATTACATTCCAAGTTGCGAATAGAGTCAATGGCTGATAACATTGAGAATAACGAAGTGTTCAAAGAGAAGGTATCAAAAGTAAAGGGATTACAGTGCGTTGACGAGTACAGTATATTCACAAAAAAGCCTGACGTGTACGGGCTAAAATACAGGGTGCGCTTTGATCGTGCGTACATAGACAAGCAAGGTAAACCCGTAATGTGCTTTGATTGGAAAACGTGCAAAAGCGCTAGTTACAAAGAGTTTAAAAGAGACTTTTACGGTAAAATGTACGACATACAAGACGTGTTTTACTGTAAGGTTTCAGAATTAGACCCTGAAAATTTTTACTTTATAGGAACGGAAAAAGAGGAACCCCACCACAGTATAGTGGCTAGTATGACCCGTGAAAATATAGATTGGTCTATTGGTAGAATGGAAGTAGCTTTATCTTTAATTGCGGATTGGGTAAAGCGAGGTAAAACAGGACACTTAGACAGTCAACAACGTGTACTAGCAAAAATATAAGGGGCATAAAAACCCCTTTTTTTTATTGGGAAAGCAATGGGTTAAATTCACTTTTAACTAATAGTATTAAATCTTCACTTTCGCTTTCTAAAAATTCATATTGGTGCTCACTAAACAAGTTAATAGGAACTTCTACTTTAGTGTTCGCTAATTCAGTAAAAGAGTTTTGTATGTACTCGTCCGTTACACCTTCCTTTAAAACGGGCTTACCATCCTCCATGACTACAGAACCATCAGCAAAGTGATAAACTTCTTCTGATAATTCTTTTCTAGCTTGGTAATACTCACTGTTACCTTCACTGAGCAACTTTTTCATTTTCATTATTTTCATGCGTAACCTACCACTCATTTTTTGTTTAGGTAAGTTTAATGATAATAACATTCTATTAAGTAAATGTTGTTGTATAAGCATTTTGTATTATTTAATTTGTTAAAAGCAAATAATAGTAAAAATTTACAAAACAATCAAGCCCATTGTGCATGTGGAGTGTCGGGATACACTTGCTCTACGTTTGTCAATTCAAACTCTTTTAACAAAGAATCATCGGCAACCCTTACATTCAAGCAAACATAATCGCTCATAATGGATGGTTGTATTAGTTCTCCGTCTCGTTCAAATATAGCTTCTTCTAGCTCTATGTTTCCCACGAAATCACATGCAAACGCTTTAGTCGTGGTAAGTACCGTTTCACCAAATTGATTAGTACCCGTAAACTCGGGCAATTCATTGATGAAATCTTCTTTACTTGGTGCTGTGAAATATAAATCTGTCATTTTGAAAGTTTTTGTGCTTCGGTTAATATTTTAGGAAAGAATACAAGTGATTTAATAGAGCCTTCGAGTTGATTAGTATCGTTGTAAGCCATTCCAATAGATAATTTAGTCATTGGAACTTCTAAATATTCTGAATTATTAGCGCTCCCTATACTTACTCCATCCTTATAAAAGTCTGCATTGTCGAAATTTTCATTGTAAGTAACAACTGTTTTGAAAAATTCGTCATAAGTAATATCCGTTGAAATAGATGATAAAACATTATTTTGTTTACTAGATAATCTAACTTGTTCTTCTCCGCTCGATCTTCTTATAATCCTAAAAGAGTTTCTTGATTGTAAAGAATCTCCTGTTAAATCCCACAGTCTTTCAAAGTTATCACCATTTAAGTCGTACAAAATGGATTCACATAGTATAGTTCCTTCACTTGCATTGTAAAAATCAGTAAATGCCGTTCCATCTATGTAGCATATATCTTTGCTACGAGTCTTTGTTGCCGTTGTAAATACGTCTGCTGATCGGGTTACAGTTGAGCCTGACGTTGGGATGTAGGAGGTTGGGTAATCTTTCCCTTCTTCCATTTGAAATAATCCCGAACTTACATATTCCGAAGAATCAGTTCTTCCCGTACCCGTTCTAACGTAATGATCTCCATCAGCATTAGCGGTGTGCACCCCATACAACTTATAAACGCCACTTGGTAATTCTTCAATTTTAAGAATTGTAAATTGCCCTCCGCCTGAGCCTACATTATAACTCAAATTAGAAGCCTGTATAG
>Ga0181380_1001103_pt1 | contig 11935 bp, 20 predicted proteins | sample 3SPOviralmetaG_FD_130116 | JGI IMG/M metagenome (GOLD analysis project Ga0181380, IMG submission 130116) | Marine viral communities from the oligotrophic San Pedro Time Series (SPOT) site, San Pedro Channel, CA, USA - 3 SPOT_SRF_2009-08-19 | ecosystem: Environmental > Aquatic > Marine > Strait... | reverse complement strand
ATTAGCTTTCCTTTTTAGCAAGTTTTTTAATTGCTTTTACATAATTAGGCATTCCGTGATCTACAACTCCATCAAAGAATTTAAATCTTTTCCAAGAGTTTAGAACACCATAAAGCATATCAGCCCAAGTTGGCTTTACACCTTTTTCGCCAAATCTGTTAAAGTAAATCATTTCTCCGTGATGTCTAAATCCTAGCCAAGCAGGTGGGATTCTACATACGATATCATTATTGTTCATAAATCTATAGTGATCACACTTAATGTTTTTAATAAAGTGCTTACCACCAACTCTTGGTGATCCAAAAGTAAACAGCTCTTCAGGTTGATATCTTGTTGCACTAATAGTCGCCATAGCAGCGCCAAGACTGTGACCAGTCATGTATACATCTTTTCTGATTTTTAGTTGGTCATTATGCTCTAATTCTTTAACAATGTCCATCCACAAATCATTCACTTCATCTTGAAATCCACCATGAACTTTACCACCAGCCTTTGCTGTATTCTTAATAACTTTTAAATCTGCCATTACATCATTTAGCTTTGACGGTTCAGTTCCTCTAAAAGCAAACCATAGATCATTTCTATCTTTTGCAATTAATACTTCTGCGCCATCCTTACTAATAATTTTACCTGATGCAAAACCTAATTTCTTACATGCAGTCTCTGCCGGTTTAGGATTCATATAGGCAATTGCTGATAGCTTTGCTGCTACCTCTGCCCTTTCCATTACCGTCATATCATCTTTCATTCTACTCATTTTCTTCTTTCTCCACTTTAATTTCCACTGCTCCAGCATCTTCATCACCTATTGTTACATTTCTATAGTAAACTATCACCTCACCGAGCTGATTAATATATCTTTTTATTTCTTGCGTATTATAAGACATTAGCTCATAATCAGCAACACTCATGGCAACAAAAACAATATCGCCTCCGTGTTTCTTTTTAATATCATCGATAAACCTATCGAGATACGTATACCCTTCAGGGTACAAATCCTCTCTACCTAATTTACAGTTTGATTTTTTAGTTTCAGGATCCTTAAGACAATTTTCAATTATTTTTGTATCTGAAACTACATACCATTTAGGTTCTTTTAAATCAATTGCTCTTGGCATCACAGGCTGAACAATTTCAATTTTAACCGGTTTTGTTATAATCTCAACTTCTCTTGGAGCCTGTTGTAATAGACTACACCCACTAATCGTTAAGAGAGCTAATACGCTGACTATCCGCTTCAATCGCATCAAAGACCTCCTTCGTTTGAGCGTTTGCTCGGGTTTCTATCATACCAGGTTTTGCACTAGCAAGTTTAGCAATATTATGTCTTCTAAATATATCTAGATAATCTGCCATTTGTGTTTCGTATTGTTGATTTTGTACTTGTAAACCACTCAAGGCTTGAGTGGTTTGTACTAGGTTATTTTGAACTGCTTCAATAGTAGCTTTTTGTTCTTGATCTCTTAGATCTTGCGCTAAGATAACTTTAGTTTGTTCTTCGAGTTTGTTTTTCATAGGAACAACTGAGAACTGATAATACATCATTCCGGATAAACCCATAGCAACAATAATTCCAATCAATAATTTGCTCATACTACAATCTTTCTATATCTACACCAAGAACTTTTAATACTACTTTACGTATTTTTTTATCATCTGTTCCCCAATGTTTACTGTATGAGTTAAACCTAATAGAATCTCTCCTAATATCTAAATCTTTACCATTAACATCATATCCAGCCTTTTTAAATGCCTGTTCAACGTCAGATCCGTATGCGCCATTTCTTAGCTTAAGTTCCATACCACCGGATCTCCAATATCTAAAGTCGTTTTTATCAAACTTATAAGCTTCGGCAATCTCTTCTTTTAACTTATACTTTTTAATAAGCAGTTCTTTGGCATGATGTATTGCCATATTTGCTTTATCTTGATTTTTTATTTTATCAAAAATAATATCACCACCATCGTAATCAAAGAATCTTTCAATATCTCTTAGACTTTTAATTCTTTCTTTTTTAAGAGCTTTTTCAAGAGAAGGCATAACTTTTTTTACATCAGAGTTTACGTTTTCTTTAACTTCTTTTTTAGACTCAGCAGCCTTTCGTCTGCTTAAAATTCTTTCAACAAATTTACGGCCAGCTTTTGTTCTTCCATCGTAAATGTTTTTATTCTTTTTTTTCTTATCGTGCACTGCATCGGCTGGCATTGATACGCCACCACCGCCTACTGAATTTGCTGCTTCTTCCCATACGTCTTTAAATGTTTTCATCTTTTTATATCCGCACTCGTTATGAGTATTTGTTGTTTAGTTAAAACATGTTCTACTTGATACACGTTTAAACCAAAAATAGAACCACTAGGTTCTGTAAAATCTAGTACGCTTACCATACTATTTATATGTGCAATCACTTCAGCCGTTTGTGGAGATGCAATATCTTGCACTAGCTTATATTTACCAGGAGCAAGTTTGTTATCTTTCTCAAACCATGCTGCACTTTCCGACAAATCGATGTTTTCATCAAAGTCACCAAATATATCATTCAGCATTGTTTGTAGTTCACTGTCTTGTAATCCTGTTTCTTCTTTAACTAAAAATAAGGCAGAAGCGTATGTTGCTAGCTTAGTGCCTAATGTTCCAGGCACTTTATTCAACAATCTTTTAATGTTAAACACTAATCTATGGAAAATAGTAAAGGCCGATTTTTCCTGAGGTGTTTTACGGTCAACTTTTTTCTTAAGTATCTTTCCGTTTCCGTCAATGATACCAAGCCTATAAGCTTCCATATTTTCCCAAGGTGTTACTAATAGCTTTAAAAACCTAAAGGCATAGAATAAATCACCTGTTCTCGAGATTACTCCCATTAAATTTTCCTCAGTCTCTCTATTACGTTTGTGTCTAAAGGTATTTCAACCTTATAATCTTCTGGCAAATAATTTAAGAAAACTAAAAATGTCTTTAGTTGAGAATAATGTTCGGGTTCTATTTTAAACCACATCATTCTGTTAGCAGCTTTAATACCAAATACATTATACAAAACTATAATGTGGTTTAATATAAGCCTTTCTTGCAAATCGCCATGTTGTTCATAACGTCTAAGTAATCTTTTAAGATACTTAAACCTTGTTAAATCTTCTTTGAATTCTTCTACTTCACAACATTCCGGATTATTGTAATGTTGTGAAGCGAAGAGTTCAAAATTCCTACTTGTCAATTTATCAAATAATTTCATCATATATTATCTATATAAGATAATTTTATCTATATTCTTTCTGCAACTCTTTGAATGTTTTACCTTCAAATCCCATATAGTCTTTAAAATACTTAACTAATGCATCTTCTGAACCGCTAAACGTTCCCATATCAGAACCCATCATGTTATCGCCTTTACCTTTTTGGACTTTTACTTTAATTCCCATTTTCTTAGCAGCTTTATCACCACCAACGTTTTTCATTTCGTCAGCTTCAAAAGGTGTTTTAATAGTTGCTTCTGCAATAGTATCTTCTTTAACTGATTCATCTTTATCAGATTCGTTATCAGCCTCGTAGTTCTTATCTACATAGTCAAAAAATTGTTTCTTCTTATCACCTTCAAGTTCAGCAGGTGTAGATACGCCGAATTTCTTAAGAGCAGACTTAAAGAATTTCTGATATCTTTCTTTATCTTCTTGCATCTTAGACTTAGCTTCGTTCATAGCGTGAGCTTCAGCTACTACTTCTTCAGTAACTTCTTCATTTGCCATTTGTAAAGCAGCTTTTACTTCTGGGTCGTCAGATAAACCTTTTTTCATCTTTTCGATTTTGTTAACAGCACCAGTCATATTACCACCCATCTTTAAAGCAAGTGCAACCGCCTTTTTAACCTGTGGCTTTTGAAATTTAGACTTAGCTTCTAAAAGCTCTGGAAATAACTCTTCGATATCATCAGAATCCATATCGTAATCTGCAGATTGCAAATATGCTATAATGTTTTTCTTTTCTCCAGAAACATCATAACCATTTCTAGTTTTTTTAAACTTTACTTTAAATTTCTTTTCGGCTGCTGGGATTCCGTCACCAGTATGATCGATGTCAACTTTTGATTTACCTTTACCAGCTTTTAATTTAGCTTCGTCAAGAGTAATGGTTACTTCTTCTTTAACCACAGAACAATCTTCTTTAGCGCCTGATTTTTTAACAGTATGCTTAGATTTAAATTCTTTTTCGCCCTTTGCTCTTGGCTCAGCAACTTCGTCAACTTCAGGCTTTTCGTGTGTATAACCTTTATCAGCAAGTGCTTTATGTTCAGCTTCGTCTTTAGCTACTTCTTTTTTACCCGTTTCAGGATGGAACATATCGTGTGGATATTTTCCCTCTTCTTTTACTTTACCTTCAAGTACATCGCTAACGGTTTCAGCAATGCTTAAAGTTGCGTCATCTTTAAGTTTCATATTTTTTCTCCTATTGTATGAAAAACATTCCTGTAATTGCTGTGGCTGCGCCTGCGATTACTATCCAGAATAATTTATTTATTACGTTTACAGTTTGTGCATTCTCACGCACAAGTATTTCTAATCTATCAACTCTATTTATAAGAGTTAATATCTGTTCTCCTTGTTGTTTACCGAATTCAGCCATTGTCGCAATTCTCTCTTCAGCTCTTGCTAATGAGATTATTACATCTGACATTCTATCGATTTTTTCTTCGATTCTATCAAGCCTTGCTGCTTGTTCTAATCGTTGTTCAGCGGCACTAGCCATAATTGCATATCCTACATTTAAGCGGAGTCGCCCCCTTGATTAATCTATGATATTCTTCTTTCTTAATTCTAAATACCATACCTTTTTTAAGAAGCCACGGCAAACAATCCTGTAATTGAAACTGCCAGCCTTCGCCTTCTAAAATTTCTATTTCTCGGTCATCTTCATCACGATGCCATACGTATTCACGATCTTCTTTCGAAAGATCGAATTCTCTTATCGCACCGTCTTCCCAGTACGGTTTACCAAAAGTAAGATCCACCACCTTTAAGCCCCAAGTCTTTGGCGTATTTAGGCAATCTACATGCCCAATACCCCGGTTTAGTTTTGTCGGTTTTAGTATCACAATTATGTCGAGCTGCAAAGTTTCTTGCTGCATCTCTATCATTAATCTTAGATGTTAAACCACCCTTTTCGTCACCAAATTCGATCTTTTTCACATTACCCGTTTTAGGATTTTTTACATAAACCACATACTTCTTTTTACCGCTAGATCGTTTTGGTTTATTTAACTCTTGCTCTTCATCAATTTCTATCATAGGTTGTTCTAAAGGTACATGTTGACCTTCATACAAACCAAATCTTTCTTCAATATGTTCTAAAAAACTATGCATTATTACTTAATACCTTTTAATTTTTTTATGCCCTTTTCAACTTCTTTATATGCTGAATCTAATTCTTTTTTTGCTTGAGCGATCTTGGCTTTGTTTAATGCTTTTTCATCAGCAGAAATTTCACCCAGTCTTTTGCGTTCAGCCTCAATTCTCGATCTTGCGTCAAACAAATCTTCTTTAGACATTCTCAATTTAGTTAATCTATCTGCCTTTTTCATAGCTTTAGCTCTTTTACGATCTGCTACCGCTTGCTTAGAAAAATATTGTTGTAGTCCTTTACCGCCTTTAACCGCACCTTTAGCACCAAGCTTAGCTACTATAGATCCATATTTAAATAGGCCTTTTGTTACTTTAATTCCCTGATCTACTACAAAATTAAGTGCTGCATCTGCGGCACCTTCATTCATATCTAATTGCATATTAGCTTCATGCAATGGCATGTCACATATTTCTTCTAGTGTCTTGGCTTCTACGTGTTCAGCAAATGTTCTCATTTTTGTCCTTTTATCCATTTTACAGCAATGGAATTTTCTGGGGCTTTAGCGGCCCAGGTTTTTATATCTTTATACGCTTCTAATGTTGAGGCTTCTATATCAGAACCTTTAGAATTATCAATAACAATCATGCGGTTACGAAAAAGTCCTTGAAACTTACCTATATTCTTTTGTACATCTTTCCACATTTTTGTGACTAAATCATCAGGCAAAGAACGTGGTCTCATTCTGTTTCTTTCTAATGCCGTATCTAAATCGGTATTAACAAATAACATATGTACAGCATAACCAAGTGTTCTTAACATATCAACTTGCTTTTTAATTTTAGCATAATCTTTACCAGTACCATCAATAACAATACCCATTCTACCTTCTAAAGCTCTAGTCATAATTTTACCAGTTAAAGCTTTAGCTTTTGCTCTCACAGCTTGTCCTTGTGCAGATGCAATGTCAGCTGGATCGGTAGTTAATCCAGCCCTTTTTAATCCTTTTTCAAAAGCATCATCAGAGTTAATTAATCTAAATCCTAATGCTTGTAAGGCAGTTCTACCTACAATAAATGATTTACCAGAACCTGGTCCACCTGCTAGGAATACCGCTTTAAAAATAGAAGGATCATTTACACCTTCCATTAAATCAAAGTGTTGTTTAAAGTTATCCACCGAATTCATGTCCTGCGACTCTCTTCATTTGCTTTTTAAATTCAGCAAAATCTGGTTTACTTTTGTAAAGTTTAATAGATATCTCATCTCTGTCTTTACCTTTAATTCTCCAATTATAACCTTTTTCTTTATGTTCGGGTTTAGTGGTCTTTACTACTCTACGCTTAAATCCATCTTCCCAAGGCTCACTCTTGCCTGTACCTTCTTCTAACTCTTCTTTTTTAGTTGTTAGTTTTTTACCTATAGACTTAATATCTAGAGATTTTAATTTTAATTTTTTACCACTACTCATTTTTAGTGCTTTAGCATAAATTTCTTTTGCTTTAGACTTATTCTTAACTGCTAAAACGCTTATCAATATAGTGCCTAGTGTTACAGTTCCTACAGCAACCGCTTTACTAAATATTAAAGTTGCAGTCTTAGCCGATATCTCAACGCCTATCCATTTACCAACATCCATAATTAAACCAATACCGTATCTTTGTAGTTCAATTATTGCGTTTAAATCATATTTTTTTGCAATATTATAAATTACGGTTCCTTTTATAAAACCCTTCATACTCAAAGGAGGTCCAGCTAGTTTTGCTATTTCCTTACCAATCCTTAAAGCGACAGGTAAAATAACGTTATAAGCCTCATCCAGATCCTGTTCATATAAAGAATGTTCCGCAAACGTCTTCATTTCTTTAAGTCGTACCTAAATGATTTACCTTTAGCCTGGCCGTCTTTAGTAACTTTAAACTTACCAATACGCGCTAGGTTATTTACGGTTTCAAGATTTCCCTTCTTCATTTGCTTTTCTAATTCAGGCTTTACTTTCTTCCATATAGTTTCTAATATATCTCTATCAGACATAACAAGCGGTGCTTCACTTAAGTCATCTTCATTCTGAAGCCTATAAGCTTTTTGCTTAACTCTAAAGGCCATCTTTTTCTTTAACTGATCTTGTGACAGTTTTTTCTTTTTGGCATTAGAAACGGCCTGCTTAGCAGATTTTTTTGCTTCTTGAATGTCTGAAAATTTCATATTAATCCCTTGGTGTAGGCTTAGCTAATATAGATCTAGCTTTTGATTTATCGTTTTTAAGTAAAGTTGCTGCATCTTGTAAATATCCTTCGGTCTCTCCGTACTTAAGTTTTCTCCAAGATTTACCATCTTCATGTGCAAGGTATTTGGCTATTCTTAATCCGTCAAAGGCACCACCGTCATTAGCAGTATATCTTCCTTCCCTGAGTTTACCACTAGCAAGGTCATCAAGGTTTTTATCTAACCAATTAATAAATTCGTCTTCTTCTTTTCCACGAATCTCACCAGCATCTACTGCCCAACGCTCTAGATCACGTGTTGCTTTATTAGATAATTCTAATTGACCTGTTTTTACTGCCTTTTGAAGTTCTCTTTTATACTTACGAGCTATGTCTTGAATTTTCGCAGCTTCTTCAATTGATTCTTTAATTAGTTTATCCACATTCAGGCCGCTTTTAAGATTTCCGTTCTTATCTACTGCTTTAGGGTACATTTTAGCAATTAAGTCGTTATAACCTACGAGTATATTTAATATGTCAGCTTGGATTTCTTTTGTTGAAATACCTTTAATTACTTTCTTAACTGCGCCAAGGTTACCTTGAGCAAGTGCACGAGATACTGCCTGATAGTCTTTCTTATCTTGACCTGTTTCTTTCTTGGCAAGTCTTGCTACATTCTTAGTGGCTAGAGTTAGGTCTTGATTATAATTTTCGTTTTCTTCAGGTACACAGTTTGGAACGTTTTTTCCACCTTTATTTTTTGTACCTACTTGCTTATACCCTTTCCAACAAGCCTCTCTAATATCTTTAAATGTTTTCATTTTACTCTTTTTCCCTTTTTCAAAACAGCCATGGCATCTCTCTTATCCATTGCCATACTATTTTTATCTACTAGCCACGCTAAAAGATCTTTGACATTTCCTGACACTTTAATAGTAGCATTTTTTCTGTCCCATCGATCTAGGTAAACACCGACATCTTGGAAATCGCCTTGATATTCCCTAGGATCATCCATGTCCCAATTAACTTCTATCTGCTTATTTGCTTCTCTTAATTCTTTAAATGTTTTCACTTTCTTTTTTTCTCCTTACCTAATAAAGCAGCAATCTTCATAAGTGTTTCTTTATCTTTGTCAGAAATTTTATCTAGCTTTTTTTGCTTGTTAATTTTTTCAAGTGACTTAGCCCAATTTGCATCAGATTCTTCAACATCTTTATTTCTTAATTCTTTAAATTTTTTCATTTTTACCTCTACTTAATTTTAACCGAATAAACAAATGGTTTACCAGGTGTAATCATTTTACTATACCAAGCTCCGACATAAAAATCATCAATTTGTTTGTTACCTGGCCAATCCGAAGGATCTTCGTCTGGCATTTTTTTAATCATATCAGCTGTATATTTTGAATACTTACTCATATCAGACGCACTTTTCTTTGCTGCTTTAAACATTTCTTGCGCATCCTCTTCATTAAAATCTGGAAATTGATATGATACTACATCTTTTCCGTACTTTGTTTTTTCAGCTGAATCCGCGTCAATACCTAAAAGACCACCTAATCCAAAATCACCTTCGCGCATTCTTTCATCATCATACTTTTTAAGGTTACCCTTAAATCCTTTGACTTGAATTGTAATTGTAGTTACTTTAGCTTCAGTCATATTTCTTATTTCTTGAAAACTTTTCATTTTATCCCCTAACTTTAGCAGCAAGGTCTTTATCAGCCCCGCCCCATGTTCCTTTTGATTTTGTTACAAATGAATTAACTCTTGCTAATCCCCATTGAATTGAATTTGTTCCAGGTCTATGTCCTGATTTCCAAGCAGCAACGCCACGATTAAATACTTGTCTTAGAATACCTAATGGCATACCAGTCTTATCAGCTTTCTTTTTAAGAGCCGCATCAGCTTGGCCTTCGTCAATCATAAAATCACTTAGTGATAATGTTTCTTCGCCAAACATCTTTTGATACTTTTTAGTATGCTTAGATGGTTTTGTTTTTGCTTTGGCGTCACCTGGTGCAGGTTTATACGCATTCGGATCGTCGTCATCTTTTTTAGCATTTTTATTGAAGTGAGCTTGACGCTTATCTGAAGTAGATTTACTTAAATCTTTATGATAAGCTGATTTTCTTTTCTTCTTTTCTTTATCTTCTTTTTGTCCAGGTGTATCTTTCTTATATTGAGCTGTTAATTCCTTTGTGCCCATGTCACCGCCACCGCATTTTTCTATTAGCTCAACTTGATCAAGCCAAACTCTTTTCTTCCAATCTCCAAACTCGACTACTAAAAAGTTTGTACCACATCTTTCAATGATACCAACTTGATTTGTTTCTTTAAGAACGACTTCGTCACCTTGTCTAAATAGATTACCTTCAACAAACTTTTCTCTTTTCTCAGAGACCTTTTCTAATTCAATATGCTTACGTACTGATTCTTTTTTAAGACCCATACCTTTACGTAATGCATAATATAATTTTTGTATACCATCTCCTGGTATTTCTAAAGAGTTATCGGCAAATCCTTGTAAATCACCAGCTGAAACAAAGGCTCTTAGTTTAGATGCTGACATACCTGAGACTCCTTCTGCATCGGGATCACGTTCTCCAGCCGAAATAACTTTGATTCCATCTTCGAAATTATAAAAACCATGACGAGCTTTTTGGCCGTTATACTTATTTAACAATGTGTCAAATTCTTTAACTCTATCGCTACCAGCAACCATAGAAACTTTAGTATATCCTTGATCATACAATTTTACTGCGATATCAATTACTGTTCTAACATCGGCATCTGCCATAATATTTCGAGCATGCTTAGGAAACATCTTACGCATAAATTTAATTTTTTCTTTAAATCCAAGCGGATTCTTTTTTGGATCTTGTGACTTAGATGCATATATTCTATATGATCCACCTGAAACTTTTTTAAGCTTATCAAAAAGCTTTTCATGTCCGGTTGTTGGAGGATTAAACCTACCAAAAACAAAAGTTATTTCTCCCTTTGCTTCGGATAAGTATTCTGTAAAACCTTTAAATTGCATAATATTATTCGCCCTTACTTTTTAATTTAGCTCTATCTTTTTTCTTAATGCCAGGTAATAGCTTCTTAGCTATTTTTGCAATAGCGCCTTTTTTCTTAGCTAGCTTTTTTTCGATACCAGCTCTTGCAGCGAATGATAGATCACCTTTCTTTTTGTCTTTGAGAATTTTTTTGATTAAAAGCTCGCGAGCTGCTTTATTTGCTCTTGATTTTAATTTTTCTGGGGATGCTAATTTTTTTGCAGCCTTCTTTTTACCTAAGGCAATCTTAGCTTTATTTTTACGAAACGCAGCCTTCATCTTCATGCGGTGTTGAAGCGACATTGCTTCAGAAAAGTCCGCGCTTTCTTCAGATAGTTCTGCGTTATACTCTTTAAAAGATTTCATTTATCCTCGGTTCCCATTTAGTTAGGATTATCCCAACCTTTAATTATATCTTTGCTGAAATTGTTAGTAGAAAATTCTAATCGATCTACTAATTTAACAGCGCCACCTTCCATACGATCTATAGCAACAAAACCCTCAGGGTTGGTCACTTTAAATCCGGACTTTGTTTTTACAAACGTGCCAATTTTATTTAGCTTGTTAAGTTTATTTATAATAATTAATTTGCTATCGGTTACTAAATTATGTAAATCGAATACATTTTGTAGGTTTTTTATGTTAGATTTGTCAAAAAACGCAAGCAATTGATCTCTTTTAGCTATTTGAACATCTTTACCCTTTTGGCTGCTTCTCTTGTCAATTTCTTTTTGATACCGTGCATTGACCCACATAACTAAACCGGTTGCATGTTTTTTAGTGTCGGTGATTCGTTGACCTTGTCTCACTTTACTATTATTATAAACATTAATCATAAGATTTAGTTCTTTATTAGATTCTATTTCTTTAAGAGTTGAAGCTGATATTTTTCTAAATATTTTACCAGCATCAGAAAGCTTTTTATTTAGTGCATCTGTTTCTGACTTGGTTAGTGTTGCGGTTCCTGATAGATCATCTAATGTTGCGTCTTGCATCCACACATCTTTTGACGGCTTAAGCTTGCTAACAATTTCTCTACCAAACTCGGCCCTCATCGTTTCAAATGTCGCTCCTGAGTAGGTTGTATGCCAAACAATTCCGATCTTAGCTGATCCAATCTTCTTACTAAGAGCACTACCATTAGGTACTGCGTAAGCGATAGTGTTAGGATGAAAGACAATATGACTAATTCCATTTATGTTCTCCTTTTTAAGGTCCGACTTATCAAACATAAAGTCGCCTTGTATAACACCTTTAATTCCTAAAGGCTTGAGATAATCATATGCCATCTTTAATTTTTTAGATAGATCTCCACTTGTATCAGCATCTATATCTGCGTGT